>Ga0315273_10000530_pt1 | contig 40713 bp, 25 predicted proteins | sample YL17G02_0_MG_FD_205753 | JGI IMG/M metagenome (GOLD analysis project Ga0315273, IMG submission 205753) | Sediment microbial communities from Yellowstone Lake, YNP, Wyoming, USA - YL17G02_0 | ecosystem: Environmental > Aquatic > Freshwater > Lake > Sediment | place: USA: Wyoming | collected...
GGGGTCGGCGCGGCGCGCGCCGCGACCGCGGCGCTCGGCCGCCCGCCCCGCCTCGTCTTGCCTTTGAACGCGGGGTGCCGCACGATGGCGCGCGCCGTGCCCGCGTGCACCGACACAATCTTGGAGTTGCCCAGGTTGAGCACGTTGCAGCCGTAGAGCTGATCGAGAAAGGAGGAAAGACACAGCGGGGGTCGTCGCCCAGCGCTCGCGCGCGCGCCGCGCGCGCCTCCCCTCTCCACCAACCTCCCCCCGTCCCCTCACCAGCTGGTCCGCGCCCGACACGGGGATGATGGCGTACCCCTCGCCCCGCATGAAGGCCGCGAACTCGACGTCGGAGCGCGCCAACACGTACGGGCTCCCCGCGCCCGCGCGCACGTATTCGTCGACCAACCGCCTCGTCGGCGACTCGGCCCCCATCATGTCCTCCAGCATGAGGCACACGTCGTCTCCCAGGATGGAGAAGCAGCAGTCGAGGTGCATGCGGTCCTGGGGGGGTGGGGAGGGGGTGGGCACGGGGCGGCGCGCGCGGTGTCTCCACCCCGCCCGCGCCTCCTCCTCCCCTGCCCCCGCCTGCCTGCGACTGCTCGAAGTCGTCCCGGACGACGGCCAGCCGGTCGGTGCCCAGGAGGTCGCGGTCCATCAACTGCCGCGCGGCGTCCACATTACTCCGCAGCCCGACCCCCAGCAGCGCCAGCCCCTTGCCCGCCGCGAAGAAGTCGCCCCCCTCGAGGAAGCCGGGCACGTCGATGCCGCCCAGCACGGGGAGGCCCAGTTTGGCGAGGGCGAAGCGCATCAGGTCGACCTCGAGCGTTCGCTGCGACGAACGGAGCCTGCCCATGACCACGCCCCGGCACGTGGTGATCTGCTGGTCCCGCGTGTACACCAGGTTGCTCAGCGGCTGGAACGAGTACGAGGCCGTGAAGCCGGTGTCGCGCCGCGAGGGGGAGAGGCGCACGGTCGGGTTGATGAGGATGGTGTCGATCAGTTGCCCCACGGACATGTGCTCCAGCACGCGCCGCTTATAGTCGTCCCCGAGGTACGCCCGGTCGGCCGCGTCCACGTCGGCCTCCGTGTCGGGCGGCGCGACCTCGTACGAGAGCGCGCGCATCGCCAAGTCTTCCAACTCGACGCGGGCGCCCATGTGGGAGTCGACGCCGTAGGACAGAATGTCGCGCACGGTCAGGACCTGTGGTGGCGCGAGGGCGGGGTGGTGGCGCGCGGCGGTGGCGGCTAGGCGCGCGCGGCGAGAGCTTTCTCTCTTTTCTCTGCCACCACCCTCCCGCCCGCCGCCCCACTCCCGCACCTTGACCCCTGCCTCCCGCATGACTCGCCGAAACTCGGCGTGCGCCGCGCGCGCGGCGTCCAGGTTGACCGGCCGCTCGTAGAGCGACGCGCGCGGGTGCAGCCCGCCCATCATCAGGGACGTCCGCTCCGGCTCGCACACTATGACGACCTCCGCCGCCTCGTTCTCGTGGTCCTGGCGCGCGGCCGCGAGGGGCGGCATGCGGGCGCCGCGCGCAGAGCCGGGGGACGGGGCGGCGGCGGCGGCGGCGGCAGGCGGCAGGGGAGGAGGCTCCGACACGGCCGCGCTCGTGGCTTCGTCGGCCACGGCCGCGGTGCGCGGCGACGTGAGCTCGGCGGGCGCGACGGCAGCCACATCGAGGAAGGACGCAGACACCTCGCCCCACAGCGACGGCCGGCGGGGGCCGGGCATGGCCAGGGGGGCGGAGCGCGGGGGAGGGGGCATGGTTGCAGGGAGAGCCGACGTGTGCGGCGAAGGCGGCGAAGCCGCCGCCGTCGCCGTCCGGTCGCCCTCACTCGCCGCCCTGTCCTTCTCCCTCCTCCCCGCCCGCCAGCAGCGCCGCCGCCGCTTCATCCAGCAACCACCTCGCGCCCGCGGCACCGCCCACGCGCTGGCAGGGGAGTAGAGGGGCGCCGCCGCGCGCGGCGCCGCGCGCCAACCCCTGCAACGCCCGGGCCACGATCCCCTGCTTCCCCGCCCCCATGGCCACGATGACGGTCATGTCGGCCGCGTTGATGGCGGGCAGCGAGAGCGTGACCCGGCCCGGCGGCGGCTTGGGCGCGTCCGGGACGGGCAGGACCCACGTGCTCCCCCCCTCCACCTCCACCGCGGGCAGGCCGGGGAACAGGGACGCGACGTGGCCGTCGGGGCCGACGCCCAGGAGGATGAGGTCGAAGACCGGGAGGCCAGACGCGCCGCGCGGGAGGACCGACGCCGGCAGCGCGCGCAGGGACGCCTCGTACGCTGCCGCCGCCTCGTCCACGTTTGGCGCGCCGTCGGGGATGGTGTGGATGCGGGACGACGGAATTCCGAGCTGGGGACAAGGGGTGGGGCGCGGCGTGAGGGCGGCGCGCGACCCTCGACGCCCTTCCCGGCGCCCGACCACCCCGCTCCACCCACGCCTCCCTCGACACCTTGTCCAGAAACGCGCGCCGGGCGGCGCTGGTGGTGGAATCGGGCGAGGAGAACGGGACGACGCGTTCATCCGCAAACGCGACGTGCCACGCCGCCGTGTCCAGCCCTTCCTCCTCCTTCAATGCCCCCAGCGCGTCCAGCATTGAGCCGCCGGAGATGGCGACGCAAAACGCGCCACGCGCCGCGACCGCGTGGGCGGCCGCGTCGGCGACCAGGCCGGGCACGGCGGAGGGGGCGGCGTCGGCGGCGACGACCATCACCGCGGGAGGAGCGGGGGCGGGAGGGGTCATCGGAGGGGTGGCGCGCGCGGCGCCGGTCTGGGCGCGGGTCGACGGTCGATCGGCACTCTGCGCCCCCGCCAGCGGCCCCCAGGGCCCCGCGCGCCGCCCCTCGAGCGCGCGCGAGTCGTCGCCGCCGCCTGCCCGGGGGCGAGGCCCGACCATGCGGCCCGCGCGGGTACGCGCGCGTGGGCGTCGCGCGTCGCGCCGCCGCGGGCCGGCCTTTCCGCCCCCACACGATCCCTGCCACGGCTGAACGCGGCTTCGCGCCGCCCACGTGGCGGGCGCGGCGCCCGGCGGCGCGGCGGGCGGGGAGCCTCTGTCGCGCGCGCTTCAAATGGTTAACGCCGACGCCGCTCCCCCCGTCCCTCCCCCCCCAGCCCGCCCCCCGCCCCAGCTCCCGCCGGCCGTGGGCGGAAGCCGAGCACGCCGCCCTGGTCGCCGCCGCCGCCGCGCTGGGGGTCGACGGCGCGGGCGGGAGCGCGCCCTGGGCCGCGCTCGCCGCGCGCGTCCCCGGGCGCACGCCCAAGCAGGTGCGCGAGCGCTACACCAATTTCGTGCTGGCGGGCGCGTCCCGCCTGACGCGTGACGCGGCGGCCGCCGTGGCGGCCGCGCACGCGGCGCACGGTAACCGGTGGCGCGCCGTCGCGCGCGCCGTGTGCCGCGCGACGGGCGGGCGCCGGTCCGAGTCCGCGGTCAAGAACGCGGTGTATGCTGCGGCCAGGCGCCAGGTGGGAGGAGGGAGGGAGAGGGAGGCGGGTGGGGTGGGAGGCTGCCGCGCGCCAACCCCCCCCCTTCTTTTCTTTCCTCTCTCTTCCTTAGAAACCCGCGCGCGACCCCACCCTCCTCCAAGTGTACGCCGCCCACCTCATGCTCGCCCTGCGCGCCGCGACCGGCCCCGGCGCGACGCCCGCCGCGTGCGCGGCGCTGGCCGACGGCGGTGCGGCGGCGCGCGCGGCCGCGCTCGCGGCGGCGCGCGCGGAGCCGGCGCGCGTGCCGGAGGGCCGCGCCGCGCACGCATCCTTGGGCGCCATCATCGACATCCCTCCTTTGCGCCTGCCGTGCGGCGGCGGCGACCCCGGGAGCGCGCCGCCGTCGTGGCGGTCGCCGCGGCTCGCCGCGCTGTCGCCGCCGCCGGCGCGCCCGCCTTCGCGCCCCTCGGCGCCCCGCCCCCCGCTCCCACCCGACCTGGAGGATGCAGCGGCATCAGGGGACGTGGTGGCCTTGCATGCAGCATTGGACGGCGGCGCCGACGTCGGCGCGGCCGACGCCGTCGGCCGCACCGCGCTTCACCTCGCCGCCGGCCACGGCCACGCCGCGGTCGCCGCCGCCCTGCTCGCCGCCGGCGCCGACGTGGGTGCGCTGGACGCGGCGTCCAACACGCCGCTGACGTACGCGGCTGCCTATGGGCAGGCGGGCGTCGCCGCAGCGCTCGCGCGCGCGCCGGGCGGCGCGGCCGCCGCGACCCTGCCCAACGACGAAGGCCTCACGCCCGCCGCCGTCGCCGCCGTCAACGGGCACGGCAGCGTGGCCGACATGTTGGGAGGGGGTTGGGAGTGAGATGAGGGGGGAGAGGGGGAGGACGGTGCACCGCCGTGGGCGTGGCGAGGCGCGGGCCGCCTGCCACGCCCTCGCTCCGCCGCATGTCATTGTGTGAGGTGCCATAACACGCGAAAATGGAAAAATAGGAGGGATCGGGGGGGTTGGTGCGACGCAGGCAAGGTTTGGAAATCGTGCGGCCGCCGCGGGGCGACCGCGCGCGGGCGCGAAGCAGAGCCACGGCTTGGGGGGACCGCGTTGCTCCCTCGCACCGGCGCGCGGCGCCCGCGAGGCGCGTTGGTGTGTCCTGGGGCCCTCCTCTCCGCCCTCCACCCTCGTCTCCGGGTCCCTCTTCTCAACCCCCTTGCTGCTCAGCCCGAAGCGCCGTACCCCGAGAAGGAGCACCCGTTGGGGAACGAGGCCGCGCCGCCGACGCACGAGAACTGGTAGAGGCGGGGGATCGACGAGACGACCGACCCCGAAAACCCGAGCCTCGTCGCGGCCGACAGGATGAGCCGGTTGCAGGAGCACCCCTGGGCAATGAACGAGGCCGACTGCCCGCAGCAGCCGCCGTTGAGCTGGCCGCCCGAGCCGTGGCGCGCGATGTAGGGCGCAAGGCCCGCGCGGAACCCGTCGTCGGACTGGGGGGCCAGCCCGTTGATGTCGCCTTTCACGTCGTTCAGGAAGGAGGCGCACTCGCCGCGGCCGATCTGCTGGGCCAGGGCGACGCAGTCGGCCGTGCCTGGAGGGTGGGGGAGGGGGTGGGTTGGGGTTGGCACCGCTCGGCGCCCGCTTCCTTCCGCCCGCCGACCCTCCTCTCTTGCACACGCACTGGTCAGCTCGCGGGCAACGACGACGCTGGCGATGGCGGCAAAGAGGGCAAAGAGCGCGAGGGACAGGCGGGCCATGGTGGCTGCGGGAAGGGGGCAATGCGGGGGTCGGTTGCGCGCGTGCAGGCGCGCGCGCCCGGGCGTTGGCCGGGCGACCCAGGCCTCGGCCTGGTCAAGTCGCGCGTAATCTCGGCCGCCCATCCGGGACGGGCGCCGGGGCGGGCAGCGACGGGCGGAGGCCGCGCGCCGCCGCGGGGGGGAAGAGGAGGCCGTCGCCCGCGCCCGCGCCCCCGCGCGGCGGTCGATGGCGGCTCGCCCGCCTCCAGACGCGTGCGCGTATCGTGACCGTCGCATCGGGAGGGCGGATGTCCGGCGCGGCGGGCGGGCGGCGCGCGGGGGGTCGCAGTCCGCCGCGCCAAGATGCGGCAGCCGCGCGGCCGCGCCGGCCGCGCCGGCCGCGGCCCCCGTCTAAAGTGCTTCACGACACTTACCGGTGCGCGGGGGGAGGCGGCGGCGGCGGAAGGAACCTGCGTCGGCCGACAGAGGAGTGGGGGGGCGGGAGGGCGCGCGGCCAGGGAGGGGGAGCTAGCTACCTACCTCCCCCGCGCTCGCGCACGTGTCACACGCTCCACCCCCAAATTCGGGCCGCCGCGGCGCCCGCCAAAACATGGTGGGCCCGCGCGCGCCGCCAAGACGGCGCGCGCGAGAGAAGGGAGGGGGCGTCCTCGCGCGCGCGCCCGCCCCAAGAAAGACGGGCCGCCCTCGCCACTACCGCCGCCGGCTGGGCAGCAGCACGACGAGCGCGGTCATATTGTCGCACCCCGCCCCCCGCGTCGCGCGCGGGTCGGGCGAGAGGCACGCGTCCAAGAGCGCGGCGGCCGCCGCCGCCGCGGTCTCCCCCGCGTCCAGCCGCTCGCGCACGACGTCGACAGCGGCTTGGCGGTCGAGCACGTCCCACACGCCGTCGCAGGCGAGGAGCAGGAAGGCGTCGCCCGGCGCGAGTGCGCGGACCACCACGTCGGGTTGCGCCGTCACCACTTGCTCGTGCCGCCCCAGGGCCCCGTTTTGCTTGTACTGCAGGTCGCCGATGGCGCGCGAGAGGGACAGGTTGCCGTTGACGCGGGTGACGCCGCCGATGCACGACACAAAACCGCCCGCGGCGTGGATGCGGGCCGACTCGCCCGGGGCGCCCGGCTTGTGGTCGTCCGACAGCGGCACGGCGACCCCGTCGCCGTCGGCCAGGACGGCGCGCGAGTCGCCCGCGTTGGCGACGACGAGCGTCGCGCGCACGACCGCGGCGACGACCGCGGTGCAGCCCGCAGTCGGCGGCTCCCCGGAAGGCGGCGCGGGCGGCGGCGGCGGGGCCGGCGGCGAGTTGCCGGTCGGGGCGCGGTTCTCGTCCGGGCGCGGGACCAGGGCCAACGGACCGGCGCCGCCGCGCGGCGGCGCGCGCAGCGCCGCGAGCTCGGCCGCGTGGTCCGCGCTCACCAGCTTGTCGTCCATCGCGTGGAAGCAATCCACGAGCGCGCGCGGCACGTCGGCGGCGTCGACCCAGCCGTCGTGGGCCTTGACCGCGGGCGCGAGGTGGCGCTCGCAAAAGCGCGCGACCTCCGCGCCGCCGTGCCCGTCGAAGACCGCAAACACGCCCTCGGCCAGGTGGGGGTGCACGTCGGCCAGGTGGGCGTCCTCCATGGTGCGGCGCCAGCCCTGAAAGGGAAAGGGAAGGAGGGGTGGTGGTCGGCGGGTGGCGCAGAGTGCGGGCGGCGGCCACGCGCCGCCGCTCTTCCCCCTCGGCCTGCCACAAACGAGCGCTGGCGTGCCGCTGGCGGTGCGCGGGCGCCACCTTTCCTCCTCCCCGAACCGCCACCGCCCCTCTCGCGCCGCACCTGCATCGCAGCGCCGCCGTACGACAGATCGTCATGACCCCCATCGAAGACGTCCTTGTCGGTGACCTAGAGAGGGAGGGCGGGGCGCATTGCGTCGGCGCGGGCCGTGCCGCAGGCGCGGCGTGCGCCGCGGCCGCCCGCGCGCGCGCCGGGGCGGCAGCGGGAGGCGAGGGCGCACCGGCGACGATAAATAGGCGCCCATGGCGCCGGGGCGCGCGCGCAGACTGGCAGCGGCGCGGCGCATCCGGCCGAGCGCTCTCTCGGCTGCTCTCGTCTCCTCTTCCGGCGCCAAGTAATGCACACACGCGGCCCCCGCCACACCAAAAAAAGCACACACCCCTTCACAACGTGGCCAGCGCGGCCGCGAGCGCGTCCGTGTGCTCGGGCCGGCCGACCGACACGCGGATAAACCCCGCAAGCTCGGCCTTTGCGTAGTGGCGCACCATGATGCCGTGCCGGGTCGCGAGCGCGTCCCGCACCGCGCCCGCGTCGCGGCCGCCGCCGACGCGGGCGAGCACAAAGTTGGCAGACGAGGGGAAAGGGGTGAGCCATTCCACCGCCGTCAGCGCGTCCATCAGTCGGCCACGTTCAGCGACGAGCGCGTCGCGCACGGTGGCCAGGTAGGCGGGGTTGGCCAGGGCGGCGAGGGCGGCGGTCTCCGCGGCGACGGAGACGTTGTAGGGCTGCTTGGCGCGCCAGAGGTAGGAGGCGAGCCCCGCGGGAAAGGCGCCATACCCCACGCGCAAGCCAGCGAGGGCGGCGGATTTGGAGAACGTGCGCAGGACGCAGAGGTTGGGGTACTGGTTGACCCAAGAGGCGCGGGACTCGACCCCGGCAAACTCGATGTACGCCTCGTCGAGCACGACGAGGCACGGGAGCTGCAGCAAGGCCAGCAGGTGGGCGTCGGGGGTGAGGGAGCCGTCCGGGTTGTTGGGGGAGGTGACGAACACGATCTTCGCGTTGTGTTTTTTGACCGCTTCCTCAATCCCTGCCACATCCAGCTCAAACCCATTGACCCGGGGCACGGTGACGACGTCGGCTCCATTCACGGCGGCGTCAAAGGCGTACATCGTAAAGGTGGGCGGCGCGTCGACGACCGCGTCGCCGGGGTCGAGGACCACCCGCATGAGCAAATCGATCAACTCGTCCGCGCCGCACCCGACGAGGACCTGTTCGATGGGCACGCCAAGCGAGGGCGCGAGGGCGGCACGCAGGGCCCGGGTCTCGGGGTCGGGGTAGACGTGCGGGAATTTCAACCCCCCGAGCGCCGCCGCCACCTCTGGCGGCGGCCCGTACGGATTCTCGTTGGCGTCCAGCTTGATGATGGAGGACGGGTCGCGCCCGAGGCGGGCGGAGAGGACTTCAAAGGGTTCGATCGGGGTGTAGGGGGCCAGGGCGCGCAAATGGGGGCGCACAAAGGACGCGCCCGCGTCGGCGGAGGTCTCGGGGGCGGCCGAGGGGGGCGCGGGGGCGGCGCGGGGGGGCGCGGCGCCGCGCGGCGGCGACGGCAGCCGCGCGGGAAAGGGGGGTCTGGGGGCGGCGCCCGCGCGCATGGTGGGGATGTCGCTTGGCAAGGCGTCTAGGGGCGACGGCCGCGCGGGGGCGGCGGAAGGGTGTGCAAAGAGTGGCGTTGGCCGACCGCATCCCACTCTCCCTGCCGGCGCCTGCCGGCCCGCGCCATGCTTCGCCGCGCCGCGACGCTGGCTGTCGGCCTGGTGGTATGCTTGCCGATTTGGGTGTACTTCGCGCTGGTTCTGGGCGCCGCCCGCGCGCGACTCTGGCTCTGCGGCCGCGTCCCCGCCGCGCCCCCGTCGGGCCCCGGCGTCGGCGGCGCCTCCGCGGCCGACGAGCCGGCCGTGCCCGACCTCGCCGTGGAACATTCAACCCTCGACGTCGGCGGCGGCATCACTCTCCACGCCGCCCGCGCGGGCGCCCCGTCCGGCCCGCTCGCCCTCCTCCTCCACGGCTTCCCCGAGTTTTGGTTTTCCTGGCGCCACGTCATGGTGGCCCTGGCGGCTGACGGCTACGACGTCGTGGCGGTCGACATGCGCGGCTACGGCCTGAGCTCCAAACCGGCGGGCGTGAGCTCTTACAGCATCGACCGCCTCGCCGCCGACGCGCTGGCCGTCCCCCGAGCGCTCGCCCGCGCCAACGACACCATTGCCGTCCTCGTGGGGCACGACTGGGGCGGCAACGTCGCCATCCACGCGGCGGCGCTCGGCGGCCTCGCCTCGGTCGAGCGCCTGGTCGCGATCGCTATTCCGCACCCCCGCGCCTTTGCCGCCAACTTCACCTGGGCCCAGGCCAGGAAATCGTGGTACATGGCCCTGTTCCAGGCGCCGCTGCTGGGCGAGGCGTGGTTGACGCGCGGCGGGTGCGCCGGCGTCGCGGCCCTGGTCACCGCCCGCCGCGGTCCCAAGCTGCCCCGCGAGGCCGACATGTACGCTGCCGCGTTTGGGCGGGCGGGCGTGGCGACGGGGGCGATCAACTACTATCGAGCCGCCGCGCGCGCGCTGTTCGCCCACCCCGCCCACCCCGCCCGCGCCGCCGGCCGCGCCGCGCGGCACCTCCCCCAACCCACGCTCATGCTGCACGGCGACCGCGACTTTGCGCTGGGGGCCGAGCTGTGGGGCGGGACGGCGCGGTGGGTGCCGCGGGCGAGGGTGGTCCTCTTGCCGGGCGTGGGGCACTGGCCCCAGCTGGAAGCGCCGGACGCGGTCGTGGCCGCGATGCGCGAGTTCCTTTTGGGGGGGGGGGGAGAGGGGGCATCGAGTTAGGGACAGTGGCAGAGACTTGCAGAGAACCGAGACCCCACACCCCATTCCCGCCCATCACCCCCCCACATCGTCCCGCACGTCGATGGAGACAATGCTGATGTCCTCGAGGGGACGATCGCTTTTCCCGGTCTTGGCGCGCTCGATCGCTTGCACGACGTCGGCCCCTTTGACGACGCGCCCGAAGACCGTGTGCTTGCCGTCGAGCCACGGCGTCGGCACCGTGGTGACGAAGAATTGAGACCCGTTCGTCCCCGGGCCCGCGTTGGCCATCGAGAGCGTAAAGGGGCGGTCGTGGCGGAGCGACGCGACAATCTCGTCGGCGAACGGTGCCCCCCACACGCTCGCCCCCCCGGTGCCGTCGCCCAGGGGGTCGCCGCCTTGGATCATGAAGCCTTTGATGACGCGGTGGAAGAGGGTGCCGTCGTAGTACCCCGAGGCAGCGTGTTTGGTGAAATTCTCCACGGCGAGGGGACACTCTGCGGGGAAGAGCCTCAGCGTGACGTCGCCCGCCGTCGTGCGCAGCACAGCGCATTTGGGCAGGAATGGGAGGGCGTCCGCGGCGCCAGCGTCGCCCCCTCCTGCCGCGAGGAGCAAATCTTCGGGGCGCGGTTTTTCGTTCAGCACGTCCCTCCCCGCGCCGTCGTCCCCCTCCGGCTCCTCGTTGCCAAACACGTAGAACCGGTGCTTGCCGTAAGCGGTGGCGATTAGCAACGGGTCGCCCGCAGCGGCCGCCGCGGCGCGCCCGCGCGCGGCGGCCGCGCGCGGCGGCGCCTGGAAGAGGGCGACACGCAGAAACCTCTCCCCGCTCTCGCCCTTGCCCAGCAGGCGGGCCAGGCGGTGGGTGACCAGGTTGATCACCTTGACGCCGAGGAGGGAGCCGAGGATGAGGAAGTGGCCCGACTCGTCGAAGACCGCGTTCGGCGGCGGCGCCCCCGGGTCGCCCGCGCGCTCGCGGTCGACCGCGAGGCGGCGGCCAAAGTCGACCGCGTCCAGGCGGACAGCGTCGCCGCCGTCGCGCTGCAGGGCGGACGCGGCGGCGGGGGATTCGTCGTAGGCGGCTTTGAGGCGGCCCGTCGCAAAGTCAAACACGCGCACCCGGCCGTCGCCGCACACCGCCGCAAACCGCGCCCCGTCGGGCGACACGGCGATCGAGCGCGCGGCCGTCTTGTCCATGGCGAGGCGGAAGAGGTCGGACTCGGACTTGAGCGCGAACGAGACCGCGTCGGCCGGCCACACCCCTTCTCTCGCTCCCACATCCGCCCTCCAGTAGTCGAGCACGCCCCGCGCGTCGCACGCGACGACGGCGTCGACGGTTGGGGCGTACGCCATGGCCACGATGGGGGCGCCGGTGGGGGTGAAGGAGAAGAGGGGGTCGGCCGACTCGTCGAGCGCGTCGTACACAGCGACCTCCCCACCCCCGCCCGCCACCGCGAGCAAGCCCTCGCTGCCCGCGCCCGCCCCGACAAAGGCGACGGCCGTGGGCGGCGAGGGCAGTTTCAGCATCGACGCCATGTCGAACGCGGCGACGTCGAAAATTTTGACCGCGCCGTCCGCGTCCCAGCTCGCCGCCAGGCGCCCGCCGGGGGAGAGAACCAGCCCCGCCACAGCCCCTAAATGGGCTCGATAGTGTTTGGCGAATTCGAGGCCGCCAGGGGTGCGCCGCCAAAACTTGACGTGGCCGTCGGCCGACGCGGTTACCAGAAACCCCGCCCCCGCGCTCGCCACCGCGTGGGTCACCACGTCGCGGTGCATGTAGGATTTGTGGTAGGCGGCCGCGCGGGGGAGGGCGGCAACAAAGTCGGCGGCGCCGGCGAGGACCTGGAGACGAAAGCAGGGGGAGGGAGGGGCGTCGGCGGCGCGGCGAGCGGGCGCATTGGCGCGTCCCACGGCCGCCGCCTCCACGCCCCCTCTCTCACACACCTTGCGCTTCTTGGCCTTGGGCAGCGCGGGGTCCACGTCGCCGCCATCGGCGCCGCCGCCGCCGGCAGGCGGCGCCGGCCCCACGTCGTCCGACTCGCTCCCGCCCGGCGGCGGCGCGGGCCCGATGTCCGGGTCGTCCGCGTCGGACATGGTGGGGCGCGCGTGAGTGGGGAGTGCGGGGGGCGCGGCGCGACGCCCGGCGGGCGCTCGCCACTCCTCTCGACCGGCGGCGCCGTGTGGCCACACGCGCGGCCCCTACCACCAAATCACGACACAATATTTGGGTGCGTTGACGGCGGGCGCCCCCACGCCCCCCTGCATCACTCAATCACCCCCCGGAGAGGAACGACGCGGCCGCCGGCGCGCTGCCCGCCGGGCTCGCGGTGGGCGACCACCGCCGCTCCAAGAACGAGTAGGCAAACGCGCCCGCGCCGGCGGCCGCCGTGGACGCGGCGTCGGCGGCTCGGCCAGCGCCGACCAACACCCCCCCCGCCGACGCGCACGCCGCCTCGACTTCCCCTCGCGCCGGCGCCCCCCCATCCGGCCGGGTGACGTAGAGCGTGTGCCGCGCGCCGCCGTCGGCGCGCGCGTAGCGCGCGGCGTAGGTGCGGACGGACGCGCGCGCGACGGCGAGACCCGCAGCGTGGAGCACGCCGGCCAGGGTGGCGAGGCAGCCGTACCGGTCCAGCGAGTGGACGTGAACTTTGACGCCGGGGGGGAAGCGGCGGCGAATGGAGGCGTCCAGGGCGTGGGCCAGCAGGGCGGCGCGCGCGGGGTCAAACTCCGCCGCGCCGGCGCGCGGCTTGACGTAATACTCTTGGGCCGCGGTGCCGTCGCGACAGTCGACGCTGGCGTGAAACACGTCGTAGTCGAGGTCGGCGAGGGTGCAGAGGGTGTCGAAGAGGAGTTTGGGGCGGTCGCGGCACGCGACCGAGACGGTCCAATAGCCAGACCGCGCGCAGAAGCCGACGCGGACGTCGGCCGGCGGGGCGCAGGGGGAGACATGATCATCGTCGGGGAGTGGCGCGCGCCGCGCCCCCGATTTGGGCGACGAGGCCGAGTCCGACGGCGACGCGGGCGCCGCGCGCGGCGCCGACGGCCGCCCGCCGCCGCCGCCCGCCGCCTTGACCCCGCCCCCCGCCGCCGCCCACGCCGCGGCTTCGTCCTGCAGCATGAGCCTGTGCAGGCGGCGGTCGTGGTGCACGTCGCCGCGCACGCGGTCGACCGAGACGCGGCCGGGGATCGAGGGCGAGGGGGGCGGAGCGTCGCCGTTGCCGGCGCCGGCCGCCTCTTCGCCCTCGCCTTCTCCCGCGTCCATCAGGGGTCGCAACACGGCCGCCAGGGATTCAGCCCGCCCCGCGCCGGCCAAGGGCCTCCCCGCGTCTGTGACCGAGAGCACGAAGGCGACCCGCTCCCCGCTCGTCCACACGGCCGCCGACCGCACGTCGCACCCCGCGGACGCCACAGTGCGCGTCACATCGGCGAGGAGGCCGGGGCGGTCGGCGCCGGAGAGCTGGACGACGGTCGTCTCGGCGCGGCGCGCGGCGTCGTCGGCGTCGGTGGTTGGGGGGGCGTCCGGGCCCTCGTCGTACTCGACGTCGAGCATCTAAGGTGTGTGGGAGGGGGAGGGAGGTGGGCGGGGGGCGCAGGCCGCGGTGCCGGCCGCGCGGCATGGCGCCAGGGCGCGCCCGCCGCTGCGCCCTCCCCTCCTCTCTCCTCACCCTACGAATGTCCTCCAGCTTGCGCGTGTTGGTGACCTTGCCGCCACCGGCCTCGGTGACCTCAAAGACTGAAGGAGGAAGGCGCGGGCGTCGAATTGGGGCGCGCCGCCGGCCGGGGCGCGCGCGCCGCGCCCTCCCGCCTCCCCCTACCATCGTAAAACCACCCCCCATCGGACGATATGCGCGCCGAACGCACGTCCAGGCCGCGCTCGGTGAGAAACTCGACGACCGTGATGAGCGTCCCGGCGCGGTTGGCCGAGTCGACGGTGAGCGTCGTGGCCTCCCCGCTCCCCCCGTTGTCCACCGTGACCTCCGGGGGCGCGACGCGCAGAGCCAACGCCTCGTACTCGACGTCGAACGAGGGGTGGGACGCGAGCGCGGGCTCGGAATGGGGGTCGCCGCGGCCGGGGCCGCGCGCCGCCTCGGCCGCTCTGTAGGCGTCGAGCGAGGCCAGGCCGCGCCGGGCGTGGCGGGCGGGCTTTAAATTGAGCATCGGGAGGGGGAGGGCGGCCGCCCGGGGCGGGGAGTGGCCAGGGGCCGGCGGCGGCGGCGCGCGTCTCTGCCCACAGGCCGTCCGCGTGACTGATGGGCTCCCGGCCCTCTGTTTGCAAGTGCTCTCAGTGCGGCGCCGTGTCGGGCGGCGCTCCCGCGTCCGCCGGCGGCGGCAGAGGGTCGTCCGGCGGGTCGGCGGCGGCGGGCGGCGGTCCCCCCCCCTCGCCCCCTCCGCCCTCCACCCGCCTCCCCGCCCTCCTGGGCGGCGTGAACAGGGCGGCCAGCGGGTCGACCGCGGCCTCGAGCTCGGCCGGCGGCAGCGGCAGGGCGCGCAGGGCGGCCAGCAGCGCGCCGCCGTCGGCCGCCGCCTGCGCGCGCGGCCCCGCCCCCGCGTGCGCGGCCGCGGCCAGGCCATCGGCCGCAGCGGCCGCGACGCCGGCCGCGGCGCGGACGAGGACGGAGGCGGCGGCGTCGGGGGCGAGGACGGGGGACACGGCGGCGGCGAGCGACGCGAGGTGGCGCGCGGCGTCGGCGGCAAAGGCCGAGGGAGGGGGCGGCGCGCCCGCGGGCGCGCCCGCCGCCCACGCCTCGGGGTCGGCCGCGATGGTGGCGAGGCCGGCGGCGACGCGCTCGCGGACGAGGGCCACCAGCTTCGCGCCCAACTCGGCCGCGTGCCCCTCGAAGTCGCGCTGCAGCGCGTCCAGCTGCGCTCCCGCCACGCCGTCGACGCCGCGCGCGTCGGCGGACGTGAGGGCGGCGGCAGCGAGCCGCAGCGCCGCCGCCACAAACGCGGCCGACCGCGCGGCGACGGCCAACCGGCGCGCCGACAGCGACCGCAGCCCCGGCACTGTCGCCAGCGCGCGCGCCCCCAGGACGGCGCCCGCGGCGGCCGCGTTCCAGGCGGCGGCGAGCGCGACGGCGCGCGTCGCGGCGGGGGCGGCCAGCGCGGGGAGGGACGCGCCGGCGGCGACGCCGGCGGCCAGGTGGGTGGCCAGCAGGGCGGCTGAGGTGGAGATGACGTAGGTGGTGTCGCCGAGGCGCAGGGAGGGTAGAGGAGGAGAAGGGGGAGTGGCGTCGGAGCTGTCGGCCGCGGGCGCGAGCGCCGCCACCGCCTCGGCCCCCGCACCCGGCGCGGCCGCCGCCTCAAGGGCGGTCAGCGCGTCCTGCGCGCGCTGGGGCAGGAAGCCCCCGCCCCAGTCGTCGGCGTCGACCGCCGCCGCGACCGCAGCGCGCGCAGTCTCGGCCCAGCTGTCCAACCACGCCCGCCCCGCTTCCGCCACCGCGTCGTCCGGGTCGCGCGCCGGCTTGACGCGCGCTTCAGCGCACGCGGCGGCCAGGGCGGCGGCAGCGGGCGGCAACGCCAGCACGCACGCAAGCGGCCCCCGCGCGAGCGCGGCGCGCCGCGCGCGCGCCAGGTCGGCCCACCGCCCGCCCGCGCCAGCGGCGGCGGCGGCGACGAGAGCATCGCCGCCGGCGGCGATTGAGGCGGCGGCGGCGGGAGGCGCTGGGGCGGCCGCGAGCGCGGCGCGCGCGTCCGCCGCGGCACGCACGGCGCGCGCGGCCCCCGCCGTCGCCGCAGCCAGCAGCGCGGCAAAGCCGGCGCCGTCGACGGCGGCCACGCCGTCGCCCAGGGACGTAAGAGAGCGGCCGCCGGCGAAGGAGGCGGGCAGGGCGGCGGGCAGCGCGGCGAGCACGGCCGCCACCACCGCGTCGGCCGCGCGCCGCCGGGACGCCGCGGCCGCGGCGTCCGTCACGGACGCGCCGCAGCCGGCGTCGGCTGCGCCGACGAGGGCGGCGTAAAGGGCGGAGGAGTCGAACGGAGGGGGAGGGCCGCCTCCTGCCGTCGCGTCGCCGACCGCGCGCGCCGCCGCGCCGCGCAGCAAGCGCTCCACCGCCGCGCCCGCCGCGTCGGCTTCCGCCTTGATATCGTTCAGCGCGGGCGGGAGCCGGCCCGCGGACGCCGCGGCGGCGCGCAGCTCGGCGAGCGGAGCGAGCGCACCCGCCGCGTCGCCCGCGGGTAGGAGCTCGGCGAGCGCCGCCCGCGCGTCCGCCACGCGCTGCACAGGGGCCAGCAGGGCGAGCGTGGCGGTCAGGTTGCGGCGGCGGGCGGCCAGGGCGTGGCGCGCGTCGCGGGAGGCGACCGCGGCGGTCGCCGCGGTCGCCGCCCGCGCGCGCGCCCCCGCCGCCTGCGCGGCGGCGCGCCCCACGCCGTCCCCCAGGCCGGTGAGGCCTTGCACCGCGTCGGCGAACCTGGGCGCGCGGGCGGCGACTTCGGCGGACAGCGCGCCGTCGGCGACCGCGGCGAGCGACGCGAGGCGGTCCACGCCCGCCGCGCGCGCGTCGGCGTCGCCGGCGTCGTCGCAGAGCAGGGCCCACACGCCTCCATCCGCGAGCGAAAAGTCGGGCTCGAAAAAGGGGGCGGGCACCGCGGCGGCCGCGCGCGCGAGCCCCTCGCCGGCAGACGGCGGCGCCGCGCCCTGCCCGCGAAAGCCTTCCCCGGTCGTGCGTCGCTGGAGGTATGCGTCGAGGGCGGGGCCGTGGGTAGCCACAAAGGCGTCGCAGGCGGCGCGGGGAGGCGGGGGCGGGACGCCGGCGGGGAGCGGGGGGAGGGAGGCGCTCGGGTCGCCCCAGACGGGCCACCGCACGCCCCAGGGGGTCGCCGAGGATGCATCCGGCTCCAGGCAGTTGAACACGGGGGACAGGGCCTGGAGGGAGAGAGGGAGGGAAGGGGATGGGCGACGGTCGACGCTTCGCCTCGTGCGAGCTCGAATGAATCCACTTCCACCATCAAAACGCCTCTCATCTCGCACCTGCGCGGCCGCAGCGGCCGCCTCGTCCGACGGCGTGAGCGTCACGCGGCGCTCGTCGGCGGACGCCATCGGTCGCTCGCGGCCGTCACGCCGGGGCGGCGGCGCGGCGCCCGATCCACGCCGGCATCGGCGCCGGGCGGGAGCGCGGCGCGAGAGTGTGGGAGCATGCAACGCCGCGCGCACCCCTATCCCTCACTCTCCCAATTCCGGGCCACCCTCCGCGCCGAGCGAGCGCGGATTGGGTGCACCCCGCCCCGGCGCAGCCCGCCGTGTCAGGTAGGAGGGTGTGGGGCCGGGCGCCACGCCCGCGCGCGCGCGATGCCACGCGCTCCGCCGAGCACGGTCGGCGGAGCCCGTGAGCGCGCTCGGTCGCCTCTGCCGTCGGCCAGCGGCGGCCGCGGCGCCGAGCGCGCGGCCCGGCCCCCACGCGTGACGCCCGGCGGACGTGCGCCGCCGCGACGCCCGCCGCCTCCCTGGCGCCCGCCCCGCGTGCCCCGCGTGCCGCACGCATGCAGCCATGCCTCGCGCGGGCGCCCGCGGCCCCCGCGCGGCCTGGGCCGGCCGCCATTGTCGCGCCCGGGACCGCGCGCGGCTGCCCACGACCGCCCTCCTCTTCTTTAGCTCCTTCGCCGGCCGCGTCGGCGATGCCGACGCGTTAGTCGCGCACTTCCGGCAGCGCGACCGGCGCCGACCGCTCATGCGCCCCCGACGCGTGCGCGCGCGCCGCGCCGCGACCTTCCTCGCCGCGCTCGCGCTCCTCGCGTCGACCGCCCACGCCGCCGCCGGCGACGCTGGAGCGCCGACATCATCACTCGCTCCGCCCCCTCCCAACGGCGGCGGCTGCGCGGTGGCCGAGTGGCCGCTGCTCGACTCGCTCGCGGGCGCGGGCAAGGGCGCGCCGACGAAAACGCTCACCCTCGAACTGCTGCTCACCGGCGCCTCCCTGTGCCCATTTTGCGCGCGCCCGCAAGCCGCGGCCGCGACCGTGGTGTCCAACACGGTGCAGACGGTGCCGCACGCGGTCGAACTGCGGTCGGTCGGCCAGGTGGCGGTCAAGCTCGCCCCCGGCGCCACCGCGCCGCCCCCAACCGTCACCCTGGCCGACCTGGCGCTGATCGACGTCCCGGTGGAGGCGCCGCGGGGCGGCAAGGGCGGGGGAGGGCGGCCGGCGGGGCGGCGGCTGCTCGCCGCGGGGCCGTCCCCGCCCGGCCCCTCGCCGGCCCCGGGCCCCTCCCCGCCCGCCCGGTTGCCCCCCTGCGACGTCCCTGCCGGCTTTGTCTACACCGTGTCGGGCGCGCAGCACGTGGCGGTCAACCTGACTTTGACGGTTCCGGCCGCCAACGCGACGGCCGCCTCCCAAATGCTGCAGTCCGCCGCCGACGGGGGCGCCATGGCGACCGCGCTGACCGGGGCGGGGATGCCGGTGGACAGGGTCCAAATCCTGCTGCTGCGCGACGCCGCGGCCGGCGGCGCGCCCGCCGACGCCGTGCTCGGGGGGGCACCCGTCTCCCTCCCGCCCCTCCCACCCCCCCTCCCGCCCTCGGCCGCCGCGTCCGCGCTGGCGCCGCCGCCCGCGGCGGGCGGCGTGCCGGGGGGGGCGATCGCGGGCATCCTGGTCGCCGCCGTCGGCGGCACCGCGGCCGTCGTCGCCGCGGTCTACTGGGCCTCGACCCGCGGCCGCGGCGCCGACGGCGACGACGACCCGGATTTGGACGCCGTCAAAGCGGCCGTCGCGGGGGGCGGCGGCGGCGGCGGCGCCGCGGCGGCGGCGGCGGCCGCGCGCTTGGACCGCGACCCCGCGCTGCGCCTCCTCAACGAGCAAGCCCGCACCGGGGCCGACCCCCTCCCCCGCGGCGCCTCCACGGACGACTCGGCCAGGCTGCTGCGCGGCGCGCCGTCCGGCACGCCCAGCGACGGCGGCGCGGTCGAGCGCGCGGGGTCGGGCGCGGTGCACTCGCTCTGGCAAGTCAACTGGCGCGACCTGGAGATTGTGCGCCAAATCGGGGAAGGCTCGTTCGGCAAGGTCTACCTGGCCAAGTGGCGGGAGACGACGGTCGCGGTCAAGGTGCTGATCTCGACGTCGCTCGCCAACGCGGGCGCCGGCGACGACGACGACGCCCCGCCCCCCGGCCCCAACCCCCTGCTGGCCGGCCTGCAGCAGGAGGCGGCCATGATGGCGTCCATGCGGCACCCCAACGTGGTCATGTACCTCGGCGTGTGCACGGACCCGCCGCTCGTCGTGACCGAGTACTGCGCGCGGGGCTCGCTCTGCGACGTCCTCAAGCGGGCCGGCCACTCGCCCGCGACGGCGGCCGCCCTGGACTGGCCGCGGCGGCTGGCGATGGCGCTCGACGCGGCGAAAGGGATGACGTACCTCCACTCGTCAGACCCGCCCGTCATCCACCGCGACCTCAAATCGCCCAACCTGCTCGTCGACCGCCACTGGCGGGTCAAGGTGTGCGACTTCAACCTGTCGCGCGTGCTCGAGGAGAGCGCGGTCGTGTCCTCGCTCGCCGCGTCCAACCCGCGCTGGCTCGCGCCCGAGATTCTGTCGGGCCGGGGCTACACCTTTTCGTCCGACGTCTACTCCTTTGGCGTCATCATGTGGGAGCTGCTCACGTGGCGCCTGCCGTGGTCCGAGTGCGGGCCGTGGCAGGTGGTCAAACAGGTGACCGACGACCGCGCGCGGCCGGGCGTCCCGGCCGACCCGGCCTCCCTCCCGGCGTGCGGCCCCGACGGCGCCACCTCGTTCCCGGGCCTGCCCGACTACCTCGCCCTCATGCGCGACTGCTGGACGCACGACCCAGCGGCGCGGCCCAAGTTTGGGGAGGTCGCGTCGCGGCTGCGCGCGCTGCTGCTGGCGGAGACCCGGCGCGCGGACGCGGCGCGGCGGGGGGGGGGGGGGGGGGGGCGGCCGCCGCCGTCGCCGGGCGACCCGGCGGGGGAGAGCTAGAGGGGGCGCGGCGTTGTTTTGTGCGGGCGTCTGCTTTCTGTCCACCCCGCGCCGCCCCCGCCGTTGCCGGGCGCGCGCCGTCCTGCAACCTGGGCGGCTTGGCGCGTGCGCGAGTGTGGTGGTGGGGGGTGGGTCGGGCAGTCGCCGCAGCGCGCGCTCGACCCACGCGACTCTCTCTTTCCCTCCCCCTTTTCCTGCCCGCGGCCGCAGCCCACGATGGCGCTCCGCCCGCCCTCCCGCCCCGCGCCGTCGCCGCGGTCGCTGGCCGCCGCGCCGCGCATCGCGCCCGGCCGTTGCCCCATCCGCCGCCTTTCATCCCCCCCTTCCGCCCTGGCCGGCGGCGGCGGTATCTCCAGCGGCGGCGGCGGCAGCGGCCGCGGCGGCGGCGGCGGCGGCGGCGACGACGGCGCCCCCGCCCCCCGCCGCGGCCTCTCGTCCTGGCCCGGTTGGGCCGCGCGCGTCGCGGCCGACCCCCAGTTTCCGGCCAAAGTGTTGCTGGAGCAGGTGATCGGCGTCGGCGCCGCCGTGCTAGGCGACATGTCGTCCCGCCCAAACTGGGGGCTCCAAGAGCTCGACTTTGTCTTCTCCACGCTCGTGGTGAGAGGGAGGAGGAGAGAGGGAGGGAGGGGTGTGGCGGGGGAGGCGGCACAAAGCCGGCCTCGACACCCCCCCCGTCTTCTTTCCTCCCTCGCGCCCCCCGCTCAGGTCGGCTCCATCCTCAACTTCTCCCTCATGTACCTGCTCGCCCCCGCCGCCGCCGGCGCCGGCGCGGCGACCGCGGCCGCCCCGCTGCTCGCCCGGCTGGCGTCGGGCGAGTGGCTCGCCGCGGCCGGCGCCCCCCCCGGCCACATGTTCCAGCCGGGCCCCTTTTCCCTCGCCTCCCGCGCCCTCAACGCTCTCGTCAAGGGCGCCCTGTTTGCCGGCGTCGGCTTCGGCGCGGGAGTCGTCGGCACGGCGGCCTCCAACGGCCTGCTGGCCGCGCGGCGGCGCGCCGACCCGACGTTCACGCTGCCCAACCCGCCGCCCGCGGTGCTGGCCAACGCAGGCGCGTGGGCGGCGCACATGGGGGTGTCGTCCAACCTGCGCTACCAAGCGCTCAACGGGTTGGACGCGGTGTTGGCCCCCGCCCTGCCGCCTTCCGCCTTCCGCCTCTGGTCGGTCGCCGTGCGCGCCGCCAACAACGTGGCGGGCGGCGTCTCGTTTGTCATGCTGGCGCGCGCGCTGGGCGTGCAGAAGGCGGCGGGGGCGGCGCCCGGGGAGGGGGGAAAGAAGAAGGGCGAGGCGGCGCGCGGGCAGCGCGCGCGGGGGAGGGCGGCGTGACGCACCCCTGTCCCCCGGCCTCAGCGGTGTGTGCAATACATTGGAGTGTGAAAGAAATCACGGCCCGGCCGGGGCGCGGCGCTGTCGTGCGAGCGCTCGGCGGTCCCGGCCTCCCCGGCCCGTTCACCCACCCCTCTCGCGCAAATGAATGGCGCCGGCCAGCGGCGCCCGAACCCCGTGCATCACGGTTCCGCCGCACCCGTAGCCAGCAGGGCGCGCACCGAGGCCGCGCCGCCGAGCGACCCCGTGCGCGCGACGCTCTTGCCCGTCGCCGCCGACCCGCCGGGCCCGCCCGCCTTGGACAGGGACAGCGTGCGCGCGACGGTCTTGCCGCCCGAGGCCGCAATGGCGCGCAGAGGGGCGGGAGCGCGAGCTGCGGGCGCGGCCCTGGCCGCGAGCGCCGAGTCGAACGCCGCGAGCGCGGCCTCGTACTCCGCCGCGTGCTCCCTCAAGTGCTGCACATGCGGCGAGTCGGCCAGCTCAAGCGCGGTGACCGGCACGCCGCGCGCGGCCCGGTCGGCGACGACGGCGCGGACCGAGCGCGCGGGGATCACGTGGTCGTTGGCCGAAAAAATGTACAGCTGCGGAAAGCCGGCCGCCTCCCGCTCGTCCCGCACCATGCGCGCGAGCTCGGCTTTGCGGGAGCCCCACCCGAGCCAGGCGCGCATGAAGAGGCGCGTCGCGCGGTAGAGCGCGGATTTGGGGTCCGGTGCGCCGCCGGGGCGGAACGCGGTCACAAAGCCGGCCGCCCACACCTTGGACGAGGGCTCGGGGTGCGGGCACGAGTCGAGGACGGCGCCTGCGACGGGGACGGCGGCGGCGGCCAGGATCTGGACAAAGCGCGCGTACGCGATCCAGCCCGTGTTGCTGAACGCGTGCAGCACGAGCCGCGTCGACAGCCCCGCCCGGGCCCGCGCATCGAGATCCGCCAGCAGCGCGGCCGCTTGGGCGTAGCACAGCTTCTTCGCGGCGGTCAGCGACACGCACGACCCCGTGTCGAAGCAGACGACGCGCGTGTCCCAGCCGGCGGCCGCCCACAGGACGCCGTACTTGGCGACGTGGCGGGGGTCGGCGCCGAGCCAACTGGGGAGAGGGGGAGAGGGTTGCGGTGGTGGGCGCTCTCCGGCGCGCGCGGGCGGTCGCCCCCTTGGTTTTTTTCGGGCCAGGCCGGCCCGCCGCTATGCGGCAGCCTCCCCCGCCAATGCGCCGATGGCATCGCCGCCGCGCCATCGGGGGCGGCGGCGGGCGCGGGCGGGCGGCGGGGGCGGCGGCGCCACGCGTCCATTGGCCGCGCATTTGCCCCGCAGGCCGCCGCCCGCCACCGCCGCCCGCCCTCCCGCCCGCCTCCCCGCCACTCCCGATGGGGCACTCACCCAAAGAGGACGACCAGGCCGCGCGACGGCGGCGCGACGAGCGCGGGAAGGGAAGGGGAGGACGCCATCTTGACTGGCTAGCAGGGCGCGCACAGTGGATCGGGGTGCGGTGGCCGCGGGCGCCTGGTGGGGGGCGCCGCGAGGTGTCGGGCGGGTGCCGGCGAGGGCGGGGCGGCGCGCGGGGCACCGGGGTCGGGAGTGGCGCCCGGCACGGCGCACGCCCGGGCGCCTTTCCTGCTCTTAGCTTGGCCCAGCGTCCGCCCACACGAGCTCGACGTCGCCCCAGCCGACGGCTTGCGCATGCCGGGCAAAGAGCGCGGCGACAGCGTCATAGAAGGCGGCCGAGAGCGCGGCGACGGCCGCGGCGTCGTCGGCGCGCGCGCCCGGCGGCGGCGGAAGCGGCGGCCCCACCACGAAACGCAGCGGCGACCCCGCGCGCGGCAGCGGCGACACCCACCACCGCCCGGACAGGACAAAGGGGATGGGGAAGCCGACCGCGCGCAGGGAGGCGCGTTTGAGGGGGGGGGCGGGGAGCGCGTCGGCGAGCGCGGCGGCCTCGCCCAGCGCCAGGACCGGCACGAGCGCCGCGCCCGCCGCGATCGCCGCCCGCACAAACCCCGCGTGCTTGCGCACGATGGCCAGCTGGCGCGTCGAGGCGAGGCGGTGGTGGTGGGTGAGCTCCGCTTGGCCGCCGGGCACGAGGGCCACCGCGCCGTCCCGCTCCAGCGCGGCCAGCAGCGTGCGCCGCGCCACGACGCGCGCCCCCATCCAGGCCGCCAGGTCGCGCAGCACGGGCGACGCGAGGACGGCGGACGCGACGAGCGGGACGACGGGGGGGCGGCGGGGGCCCCACACAGCCTTGAAGCCGGGGAGGTGCCACAGGTAGAGCAGGCCCAGGGGGTAGAGGCCGTGGGGGGCGTAGCCAAAGAGGAGGCGGGGGTGGCGGTGCCAGAGGGATGGAAGGGAGGAAGGAGAGGCGGACGGCGCGGCGTCGCCCGAGCCCGAGCGTCGCCGGCGCGGCCGCGGCGCCTCCGCCGGCCCACCCAGATCGTCCCACACCACTTCACACCCACCATGCCACGCGGTCAGCGCGGCCGGCGCGCGCGCGGCGACCCAGGCCTGGAACGCGGGCCACGGGCGGCCGGCGTGCGCGGCGTCGCCGCGGCCCGTCCACGCGTAATACATCGACAGCACGACGGCCCACGCAACGAAGATGAGCGGCAGGCGGGCGACGGGGGTGGCCCAGAGGGTGAGGGCGAAGCCGGCCGCGGTCGCGTGCGTCGGGGCGTACATGAGGAGGATGCAGGCGAGGGTGGCGACCCTGTCCCTGCCGCGCCGGCCGGGCGGCGCCGCTTTGATGGGGGCGGTGGCCGCCACCGACACCACCTCCCGGCGCCACGCCAGCAGGGAGACGGCGAGCACCGCCTGCGCGAGGAGGGGGAGCGACGCGGCGGACGCGGCGGCCGCGAGCGACGCGCGCGCGCCAGCACGCGCCAGGGCGGCCAGCGCGAGCACGGCGCCGCCCGTCGCGGCCCAGCCGGCGGTCTGCAGGGCGACGAACGCGACGCCGCCGGAGAGCGGTTGCACAAAGCGCCAGCCGAGGTGGAGGGCCGGGCCCACCAGGCCGTGCGTCGTAGCGGCCGCGGTGGCGACGCAGGCGGCCGCCGCGGCGGCGCGCGCGGCGCGGCGGGCGCCGAGGGGGGCTTCGGTGAGCGCGGCGGCCGCGAAGGCCGTGCCCGCGACGCCCCACGCCGCCGCGAGCGCGGCCAGGCCGGCCGCCGCCGCGCGCCGGGACACGCCGCCACGGCCGGACCGGGGGCGGGGGGGAGCGCCGAGGCCGGCGGCAAGGGCGCCCTGCGCGCCGAGGAGGAGCGCAGCCAGGGCGAGGAGCGCGCCGCCCACGGACGACGCGTCGCAGCCGGCGGCCGCGGTGCGCAACGAGGCCAGGCTGCCGGAGTAGCACGCCTGGAGAAGGGAGGGGTGTCTCAGGGTTTTCCCCGAGGGCGCGCGGAGCCCGACGCGCGCGCGCGGCGCGCCCGATTGCCGCCCCCTCCGATCCCATCCGCCACCCTCCCTCACCGTGGCCACCGCCACCAGCGCTCTCGCGGCCGGCCCCGCGCCGCGCGCGGGCAGGCCGCCGCCGCGCCACGCCGACGCGGCGACCGCGGCGCCGGCGGCCAGCAGGCAGTAGGTGGCGGTCAGGGCGGCCGCGGCGGAGGACGACATGGCGCGCCCGCGGCGGTGAGGCCGCGGGAAGGGAGAGTGGAGCATCGGCCGGCTCGACGTCGGCAGACCGGCCGTCGCTGCCCACGATGGAGCGCTCCCCATCCCCCGCCCCCGGCGACAAGCGCAAGCCCCCCCCCGAAGACCGCGACGCCGCGGGCGCCGCGCCCGCCGCGCGCCGCGCGCGGCCGCCGCCGGCACCCCGCATCCCGCGGACCGCGCCCGAGGAGCTGTCCCACGGCCAGCGCCCGCCGTCGGACGCGCGGCGGCCGGACCGGGGGCTGCCGCTGGCGCCGGTGGCGCAGGGCGAGCTGCCGCCGCCCGCGCCGCCCGCTCGCCTGCTCCTCCCCGGCCACGCCGCCTGGTTTCGGTATGGGGCGGTGCACCGGCTGGAGCGGGAGGCGCTGCCGGAATGGTTTGACGGGCGGGCCGAGGGGAAGGGTGACGCGGTGAGAGAGACGAGTGCGCGGCGTGGGGCGGGCAAGGATAGGCCGCCGCGCCTCCCTCGCCCACGCTCTCCTCCCCACCTCCACAGTCCTACATGGAGCTCCGCAACCTGATCATCAACGCCTACCGCGAGGCGCCCGGCACCCGCCTGCCGGCGGCCGCCGCGCGCGCGCGCGCGGCCGCCGACGCGGGCGCCGTCGGCCGCGTGCACGCGTTCCTCGACCATTGGGGGATCATAAACTTTCAGGCGCCGCCGATGGCGCCCACGCCGGCCGTCGCTGACATTTCTGGCGCCCCCGGGTGCCTGCGCGCGGCCGCCGGCGCCGACGCCCTGTTCCGCTTCCCGCCCGCCTCGGTCGCCGCCGGCGTCGCCGCCGCCGCCGGCGTGGGTGCGCCCGCCGCCCTGGCCGCCGCAGCAGGCCGCCGCGACCGGTGGGGCCGCGCGCCCGGGTCGGCGCCCGCGCCCGCGCCCCGCTTTTTCTGTTCCGCCCTCCCTTGGGTCGACTGCACGGAGACACGGTGGCACTGCACCAAGGTGCCGGACGTGGACTTGTGCCCGCAGGCGTATGCAGAGGGTCGCTTCCCGGCCGGGTCGACCGCGCGCGATTTTGTCCGCGTCGACGGCGGCGCCCCGCCCCCCCCCCGCTCCACGTCCGTCGTCGGCGGCGCGGGCGCGGGCGACGGGTGGACGCCCTCGGAGACGCTGCTGCTGCTGGAAGGGGTGGAGATGCACGGGCAGGCGTGGTCCGACGTCGCCGACCACGTGGGTTCGAAGTCGGCGTTCGCGTGCGTGCGCCGCTTCCTGGCCCTTCCCCTGACGGACGAGGTCATGGTCGACCTGGAAGCGCCCGCGGGTGGCGGCGGCGCGCCGCCGGCCGACGGGCCGGGGAGCGAAGAGGAGGCGGGGGGCGCCCCCCTAATCATTCCCTTTGCCGACGCGGGCAACCCGGTCATGGCCCAGGTCGCGTTCCTGGCGCACATGGTGGGACCCCGCGTCGCGGCGGCGGCGGCGGCGGCCGCCCTGGAGGCGCTGGCCGACGGTGCCGGGGAGGGAGCGACGGCGATGACTCCGCTCCCCTCCTCCGCCACCGCCGCCGCCGCCGCCGCCGGCCTGGCCGCGGCCGCGGTCAAGGCACGGCTGATGGCCGACGCGGAGGAGCGGGAGGTGGTGAGGCTGGCGGGCGCGGCGGCGGCCGCGCTCGCGCGGAGGGTGGAGGCCAAGGCCGCCGCGCTCGACGCCCTGGAGGCCGCCCTGGAGCGTGAGCGGGGGGCGGCGGACGCGGCGCGGGACGCGGCGTACGCGGAGCGGCGGGCGCTGGAAGCGGCGCGCGTGTCGAACGGCGGGTGAGGGAAGAAGGGAGAGGGGATGCCGTCGTTTCTGTTTTCCCTTCTGTTGCGTCCACCACCACAATCAACATCAGTGCTCACCGTCCCACACCCCCGCCGCCTGCGCGTGCAGGTCGGCCGCCGCCGCGCGCACGCGCCCAGCGGCGGCGGCCGCCGCGCCCGCGACCATCGCCGCCGCGGCGGCCGCCGCCGCGCGCACGCCGCCCGCATCCGCGCGCGGCGGCGGGTACATGGCCGCCTCCCACTGGGCCAGGTCGGCGGCGGGCGCGCCGGGCGGCGGGGGGAGGAGTGGCGGCGCGCCGCGCGGTCCAACGTCTGTCCACCCGTCGCCCGCGGGAGGCGGCGCCGCCGGCCGTCCGGGCGGCGGCGACGCTGGAGGCGACGCCGGGGCCGCGCCGACCGCCCCTCCCCCCGCCAGGCTGGCCACCAGGGCGGCCGCGAGCGCGAGCGGCGGCCACGCGCCGCCGCCGCCGCCGGCGCCCAGCGCGGCGGCCGCCACTGCGGCCGCAACCGCGTCCAGGGCGGCGACGCCAGCGTCCAGGCTCGCGAGTTGAGCCGGCGTCGGCGGCGGCGGCGGCGCGCCAGGCGCGGCCGCGCGCAGCGACGACCACGCGCGCGCCGCGGCCGTGCCGCCCGCCGTGGGCGACGTCGGGCGCGCGTCGGCCGCCGGGTCGGCGGATGCTGGATCGGGGCCTGGCAAGTAGAGCGGCAACCTCTCGCCACGCGGCAGCGGCGCGCGCGGCCCCGGCGCCGCGCGCGCGCGCCACGCCTCGGTCGTCGACCCCCGCACCGCCAGCACGTACGGCAGGGGCGCATCCAGGTACGCCGCCGCCAGCTTGAGCGCGGCGGCGGCGTCGCCCAGGGCGGCGGCGGCCGCGCGGCGGCCGCCGCGCGTGGCCAGCTCTCGCCGCGCGGGGGGGACGGGGACGCCGCCCACCGTGGCCCGGCCGCCTCCGGGGGCGTCGGGCGATGAGTAGAACGCGATGCAGGCCAGCAGCTCGCGCAGGCGGGCCGCAGTCGCGATGGCGAGGCCGTCGACCGCGGCGTCGAGCGCTGACGCCGCGCCGTCGCTGTCGGGGCGCGGCTGCCGGGCGCGCCACGCGGTCAACGTCGCTGACGCGGTGGCCAGGGACGCGGCGCGGGCCTCGGTGGAGGCGCGCAGGGCGCTGGCGGCGGCCGACGCTGCGGGGAGAGCGGGAGGGTGGTCGGCCCGCCGAGGCGCGCGCCGGCTCTCCACCCCGCCCCCTCCCGCCCCTCACCCGCCCGCGCTCGAGCCTCGCGCCGCTTCGCGTCCGCGGTGGCGTCGGCCGCGGCGCGCGAGGCGGCCGCGGCGTCGGCGGCCTGAGGAGACGGGGGACCGGGTCGAGGGCGCGCCCGCCAACCGCGCCACCCCCCCATCCCTGCCCCTCCGACACCACCTCGACATCATCTCGACCCTCGTCCAGCACGCCCAGCGCGGCCGCGGCGCGTGCGCGCGCGGCGGCCAGCACGGCGACCGCCTTGGCGGGGCGCGCGGTCGCGCCTGCGCACGGGCCGCACCAGGCGGCCGGACGGCCGCAGCAGCCGCAGACGCCGTCCAGGTCGGCCGCCATCGGGGGGCGAGGGCCCGCCAGGCGCGACTCTGCGGCGGCGCTCCGCGCGCCGCGCTTCACAGCCGGGCCGGCGCCCCCCTCCTATGCTGCGCCTGATGCTGGCGCGCGCGGCCCGCCCCGCGGCGACCAGGTCCCGCCCCGGGCGCGGGCTGTCGACCGCGCGAGCGTCGGCCGCGCCCGACGCGCCGCCGCCGCCGCCCTCGCCGCCGCCGCCGCCGCGCAAGACGGTGGCCCAGATGGTCAAGCGCATCACGCGCGGTGTGTGTGGGTGGGGTGGCGGGTCCAATGCCGAGGCGGAGGGGCGGGCGACGGCTCACACCTTTTTCCCTCCTTCGCAGCCGACGTCGACCTCCAGTTTGCGCGGTCCGGCGGCGCGGGCGGCCAGAATGTGAACAAGGTCAACACCAAGGCGGACGTGCGCATCAGCCTGGACGCGGCGGCGAAGGACTGGTTGGACCCAGAGGTGGCCGACGCGGTGCGCCGCGTCGAAAAGAAGCGCATCAACAAAGAAGGGGAGCTCGTCGTCACGTCGACCGCGACCCGGTCCCAGGTGGACAACGTGGAGGACGCGGTGGCCAAGATGCAGGCGATTTTGGATAGGGCGGCGGAATCGCTCATCCCGGCCGAGGTCGACCCGACAAAAGTCAAGGCGATGGCCAAGCAGGTCGCGCGCGCCAAGGAGAACCGGATGGCGAACAAAAAGGTGGTGAGCGACAAGAAAAAGGAGCGGCGGCGGCCGGTCGAGTGGTGATGAGAGAGGAGAGGAAGAAGGGGTTCAGGCGCGGTCTTTCGGCCCGCCGGTTGGGACAGAGCAAAATTGCAGCACCGCCGTCACACACACACACGCACACGCAGAGGGCCCCAGCGCGCCCACCGCCCCTCACCCTTATCTTTTAATTTTAATTGAGGCTCCCGCGGCACGCCGCCGCGCCGCACGCGCACGCGACTTTCGCGTCCCCCTCCTCCTCCGCGAACCGGTAGTCGTACGTGAGCTCGGTCCCGGGCGGGATGTCGACCCGCGCAAAAAAGGCGATGGCGGGGCGGCCGCCGGGGCCGGGCACGACGCGCGTGTAGAGGCAGGGGGCGCACGCGTGGTTTGTAAAACGGGCCACGGACCCCGCCGCCGTCCCGTCGACGACGTGCGTCGCGTCCATGGAAAAGAGGTAGCAGTCGGCGCCCGCGGCGCGGTAGGCGGCCTCGCGCGCGGCGGCGAGCGCGCCGTGGCGCACGAGCGCGCCCCTGTACTCGCACACGAGCGCGTCCGCCGGGATATGGGTCACCGAGTGGAGGCCCCAGCCGTGCACGCCCGATTTGCCAAACGCGACGGTGGTGGCTTCGGCGGCGGCGGCGGCGGCGAGGCGCGCGGCCGTCGAGCCCGAGGCGGTCGTGGTGGGGAGGAGGGTCGCAGCGTCGGCGCCGTCGCAACCAGCCGCCACAACCGGGACCACGGCCGACACAGGCCTCGCTGGCGTCGCGCGTGCGGCCCAGGCGGCGCCCGAAAACGCGGCGTGCTTGGGCAGCGACCGCAGCGCCGCGCGGGCGGGCCCGCGCACGACGTGCGGCGCCGCCCGCACGTACGCCCGCTTCCCCGTCAGCAGGGCGACCACTCTCGCCGCCGCACCCGTCGGCGGCGCCGGCCGCAGGGGCGCGGGCGACCGCGAGCGGCGGCCGCGCGCGGCGTCGAGCTTGGCCGACCGCCGGATCTGCTTGCACACCGCGCACGCGCACCCGGGCTTGTGGCCCGCGGGCAGTCCATCGACCGGGGGGGGGGGCGGCGGCAGGCGGGGCGCGGGCGGGCCGGCGCCAGGCGCGCGCGGCGCGGCCGCGGGCGCCAGGCCGTGCGCCGTGAGCCAGTCGCCCAGCGCCTTGCCCGGCGCGCCGCCGCCCGCGTCGACCCGGATGGACGCCTTCCACTTTTTGCAGACGCCACGCCCGGCGAGGCGTTCGAATTCGGTGCCGGAGACCGCACGCCCTCCCACGAGCACGACCGCGCCGCCGGCGACGTCGTAGGCGCCGCGCAAGGCGCCGCAGACGACGGGCAGAGAGGACGGGACGCCCTCGGGCAGGGCGGGCGCGGCGCCGCGCGCGGCGGCGGCAGCCGCGTCGGCAGCGGCCGCCGCGGCCGCCGCCGCCGCCGCCGCCGCAGGGTCGGCCGGCGCCGCGCCGTCGCGCGGGGGCCACAGCAGCCGCGCAGTGGCCAGATCGAGCCACTCGGCTTCGCCGTCGACCTCGTACGAGACGCGGTGCTTGCCGGTCGCGGGGTCGGCGTCGGTCACGGTCCCGTAATAGAAGCGGGCGTCCCCGTCCCACCACACGCCCACCCGGCGGTCGACGGCGGCGGGGCCGGTGGGGGGCGGGGAGGGAGGGCGGCCGCCGGCGGGGGCCGAGGCCAAGGCGGCCGCCGCCGCCGCGGCCGCCGCCGCGGCGGCGGCCGCGGCGCGCGCGGCGGCCAGGCGGGCCGCGCCGGCCGCGGCTTCCGCGGCTTCCCGGGCTGACGGGATGACGGGGCCGCGAAGTGGGGCGGTGCGCAGGCGGTTTGCGTCGCGTTCATCCGCTTCGTCGTGCCACGCCGTCGCGCCATCGTCGAAATACCAGACAGCGATCAGGCGGCGGGAGAGGGATGACACATCAGCATCGTCGTCCGCCACGGTCGCTGCGCCGACGACGACGCCTTCGTACCAGTCGCCGTCGGCGGGCCAGCACACGCGCACGCGCGCGCCGAGCGCGAGCGGCCCTTCCACCGCCCTGCTCCCGTCCGGCGGCGGCGGCGGCGGGGGTTGGACGAATGCGGGCGCGGCGGGCTCGGGGTCGTCGGCGGGCGCGGCTTCGCCCAAGGCCAACGCCGCAGCTTCGACGAGGGAAGTGCACACCTCGCCCGCCACGCCGTCCGTGTGCGCCAGCCACGCGTCCACCGCGTCCGCGTTGGCCTGCAGCCGCGTAAAAATGGCGTTGGGCACGCCAGTGGCGGCGAGCCAAGCGGCCACGGTGACGCGCGCACCGGTGCCGGACGCCGAGGGCGGCACCGTGAGGCTCGTGCGCCACTTTTTGGTGTCGCCCCGCCCCGCCAAGTGTTCAAACCGGGAGCCGGACACGGTGCCGCACCAGGGCGCGGTGACGCGCAGGGTGCGCAGGCAGAGGGTGCCGGACTTGCCGGCGCAGTCGACCGGGACTGATAGTGGGAGGCCCGCGGGCAGCTCTTCCAGGGCCGCGGGCGCCGGCTCGGGCGTGGGGGAAGGTTCGCGCGAGGCAGAGACCGGAAGGCCGGGGTCGGGCTCGGGCGACGGCGACGGCTCTGGCTCGGGCTCCGGCGTTGGCGCGCACGGCGGCGGCGCCGTGGGCATCCACCACGCCCCCTCCCCGCTCGTGCACCCCACGCCTGTGCCGTGCGACACGCGGCCGTCGCGCCAGGCGGGCCAGGGCGTGAGGCGGGCGGCGCCGCTGGGCGCAGGCGGGCGCGGCGCGCAGCGTTCAGGGGGGGGGGGGCGGCCGACCACCAAACCGGCGGCCAGGCCCGGCGACCCGTCGCGCTCGCGGCCGCCGCCACCGCCGTCGTCCTCTTTTTCACCCGGCGACACGCCGACGACGTGGACGCCGGTGGGCGCCGCCCCCACGCGGCCGTGCCGCGCGCAGCGCGCGGAGAGCGCGACGCCGCCGCCCGCCCCTTCGCGCATGCTCATGCTCAGCCCGGCCGCGCGCGCGCACAGCGGGTGAAAAGCGGTGTAGCAATCCGCACACTGGATCTTGGCGCCGTCGGACCGGCGGCAGAGGGCGCACGGGAGCTCCCAGCGCTCGCGCTGGACCGCGTCGACCCCGAGAATGGGCTCCATGGCCGCCACGTTGCCCACCGACGCCTCCGGGATCCACTGCATGCACGCCAGATGGCACCAGACGCCGGGCAGGTTGGTGGGCTTGAGCGCGCCGCCGGCCACGGGGCAGAGGCAGCAGCGCGGAGGCCGCGCGCCGGCCGGGCCCTGCGCCGCCTCCGCGCACGGCGCGCAGTGCCACGCCTCGCCCGGGGCGGGCGGCGACGCCACGCCGTAGCACGATTGGTGGACGGCGACGGCGCAGGACGCGCAAGAAACCAGTTGATCTGTGTCGTAGTCGACGTCGGCGTCGCACACCGCGCACCGGTCGCCCGCCCACGTAGCAGGCAGGGGCGGCGCCGCGCCGGGCAGCGCGTGCGCGAGCCAGGGCGCGGGCGCGGCGTCGGCGGCGGCGGGGGCGCCGGGCGCGGCGACCGCGCCTTTTGGGAGGAGCGCGGCGAGCGGCTTTTGCGCGCGGCCGCCGCCGCCGCCGCCGCCGGCGCGCACGGGGGCCAGGCCGGCAGCGGCGAGCCATTTGCCGATGGCGACGCCGCCCCCGCGCGCGGGCGCGCCAGGGGCGCCGGCCGCGACCCGGATGCTCGCCTTCCATTTCTTCGCCGCCCCCGCCCCCGCGTGCGCCTCCCAGGCAGACGCCGACCATTCTTTGCCGCCGCAGTCGGCGCAGGCGCAGGACACGCGGCCGGTGGCGATTAAATAAGAGCCGCGCCCCGCGCGCGAGCACACGACGGGGACCGACTCGAGCGCCGCCAGCGTCTCCGGGTCAACCGGCGTGGATGACGACGCCCGACCGGCGCCGACGGCCGCGCGGCGCTTGGGGCGGCGGCCGCCGCGGGTGGCGGCTCCGTCCGAGTCCGAGTCTTCGGACGCGCCGCCCGCCCCGCCGCCGCCGGCCGACGACGAGGGCGCCGACCCCTCGCGGCGCCCCGTCTCGACCGACGGCGTGGGCGTGGCGTGCCTCTTGGAGGGAGGAGGCGCGGCGGTGGCCCCGGGGCGCTTGTCAGCGCCGCGGCAGACCGGCGCCCCGTCCGCGTCCACCAGCCCCGCCGCCTGCGCCGCCGCGCGGGCCGCCAGGTAGCGCTGCTGCGCCGCCGCAAACGCGGCCCGGCCGGACGCGGCCGCGGCGGCCTCGGCGGCGGCCGCGGCGTCGTACGGCGCGCGCGCCGCCGCGGGGAGAGACCGCCACGCGTCGGCCACCGCGCGCGCCGCGTCCCGAAAGTCGGCGCCCGCGGGGATGGCGGGGGCGCCGACCCGGCCGCGGTGGGCGTCGACGGCGAAGAGGTTGTAGGCGGACCGCGCGCGCGCCGGCGCGGCGGCGCGCAGCGCGGCCTCCGCCTCGGCCAACGCCACCAGCGCCGCCTCCCCGCCCGCCAGCGCCCGGCATGGCGGGCACTCGTACGGCGCGGCGTCGCCCGCCGCGGCGGCCGCGGGCGCGAGGCCGGGGTCGCAGCCGAAGTGGACCCACGCGCCGCACGCGTCGCAGCCGACCATGTCGGCGTCGGCCGAGTGCCAGGCGCGGTCGCACACGGGGCAAAAGTGGCCCTGGGCAAATAGGGCGGCGCAGGCGGTGCAGCGGGAGAGGGCGGGGGGGAGGGGAGGGGGGGGCGCGCCGGGGCGGCCCGCGGGCGCGGGCGCCGCCGCGCGCGCGGCCGCCGCTTCGGCCTTGGTCAGCGCCGCGTCGCACGACGAGCACGCCGGGCCCGTCGGCCGGCCCGCAGCGGCCGCGGCCGCCGCCGCGGCGAGCCAGGCGCGGGGGTCGGCCGCGCCGCGCTCGGCCGCGAGCGCGTCCGCGAGCGCCGACCCCAGCGCGGCCGCCCTCCCCCCCGCCGCCGCCGCCGCGGGGCCGCCCCCGCGCGGCAGGCGCAGCGCGTCCAGGGCGTCGGCAAAGGGGCGGGAGGCGGCCTCGGGGAGCCAGGCAAAGTCGCGCACGCGCGTCTAAAGAGGACGAGGAGGGTGGTCGTCCCTCGTTCCCGCCCCTGCCCCGCCCGCAGGCTCCATCCATTGCCATCGCCTCCACTGGAACAGGGCCGGAGCTCGCCCGCTCCCCAACCGCCGCCCGCCCTCCTCTTATCTCCCTCACCTTGGCGACCGGCGGCCCGCATAGCAGCACGCACAGCTTTCCCGCCGCCGCCGCCCGGCGCACGGTCTCGGGCGCGTAGCGCGCGTCCACGATGACGCCCTAGTGGTGGAGGGAGGGGGGGCGCGGAGGCGGTCGAACCCGCATGCCGCTCTTCCTCGCACCCCGTCCCGTCCCATCCGCCCCCACTCCTTCCACGCACCGGCCATAGCACGTCGCCGCGGTGCGGATTGGGGCCAACGACCAGGTCGCCCACCGCGTACACCACGTGCGGCCGAGGGGGGCGCGGGGCCGCCTGCGCGCCGCCCTCGCTGGCGGGCGACATGAAGGCGGCGGCCCAGAGGCGGCAGCCCGCAATGCGCAGTGCCGGCGGCGGCGCGCTCGCGCCGGCCGCGTCCCGCAGCCACTCCCGACCGCCGCACGCGGCGGCTCCCCTCCCCCGCCGCCGGGGACGCGCCACCGCGAGCGTGCCGCGGACCACCGCCGCGGTCGACCGTTTTGCACGGCGCGCGACGATGGGCCTCTCCTTCCGCCGCCTGCTCGACTCGCTCGGCTTTGGCCAGCGCGAGATGCGGGTGAGTGGTGGTCGATGGAGAGGGTGGGAGGGAGGCGCGGGCGCGTGACAAATGCGCACGCGGAAGGCCCGCCGTGCCGACGCCCGCGCTCCCCCTCCAGGTCGTCATGCTCGGCCTGGACGCCGCGGGCAAGACCACCATTCTGTACAAGCTGCACATAGGTGTGTGGAGAGAGGAGGGGAGAGGGACGGCGGAGAGGCGGCCGTGCCGCCGCTCGCGTGCCCAACAATCCCGTTTCCCCAGGCGAGGTGCTCAGCACGGTGCCCACCATCGGTGAGGACGATGAGGAGGGGTGGAGGAGGCCAAGGCGGCCGCAGGGAGGCGAACGGGCGAGATAGAGAGACCCCTCACCTCACCACCCCCCACCCTTTCTCTCTAGGCTTCAACGTGGAAAAGGTGCAGTACAAGAACGTGCTCTTCACCGTGTGGGACGTGGGCGGCCAGGAAAAGTTGAGGCCGCTGTGGCGCCACTATTTCTCAAACACCGACGGTTTGATCTACGTCGTCGACGCCGCCGACGCCGACCGCGTGGCGGCCGCCGCGGAAGAGTTTCATTCCATCGTGTCGGATCCGCTGATGGCGGGCGCGTGCGTGCTGGTTTTCGCCAACAAGCAAGACCTCCCGCGCGCGGTCGACCCCGCCGGCATCGTCGCCGCGCTCGACCTCCCCGCCCGCCTGCGCGGGCGGCGGTGGCACGTGCAGGGCGCGGTGGCGACCAAGGGGGAGGGGTTGTATGAGGGGCTCGACTGGCTCGCGGCCGCGCTGCGCGCGGCGGACAAGGGGCGCGCGCTCGCGCCGCCGGGGTGATGGAGAGGAGAGGGGGCAGCCGGCTCCGCCCTGCCGTTCGAGTGTGTGACAGTCTTGTTTTGGTGGGGCGCGAGACGGAGGCTGTTCGACGGCGCGCGGCCGTTCCCCTCTCCCCCCCCGTCACTGCTCCTCCCGGCGCCCCGCCGCCGCGTGCGCCGCCGCAGCTTGCACCCGCGCCTTGAGCGCGTCCAGCTCGGCCAGCTTGGCCGGGCGGTTGAGGGCGAGCAGGTGGAGCGCTTCGGACGCGGCGCCAGCGCGCACGGCCGCCGCGCGGTCGGCGACCGCGGTCGCGGCGCGCAGAGTGGCGTCTAGGCGGGCGTCCAGAGCGAGGGCGGCGTCGGCGATGGCGTCGGCGCAAGCAGGAGGAGGGGGGGAGGGCGGGAGGCGGGGGGGAGGCGACGCCGACGGCGACGCCGAGCGCGCCTCGGCGCGGTCCAGCTGGCCAGTGAGCGCAGTCTTGATCTTCATGGGGTCGAGCTGGAGGGCGGGAGCGGGGGGCGAGGCGGCGGGCGCGGCCGGCGACCGCGCGCGCGGCGCTTCCGCCTCGGCCGCCGCCTCCACCGCCTCGGGCGCGGTCTGGAGGTGCAGCGCGTCGTTCTCGTCCATGTGCGTCACGTCCAAGGCGACGGCAGGGGCGCCGCCGCCGCGCGCGCTGCCGCCACCTGCACCCCCCACCCCTAACCCCTCGTCCTCCTCCTCGTCGTCCGAGAACGCGGGCAGCGCGGGCAGCGGCTCAAAGTCGGACGCCATGGTGTGGGGAGGGAGGGTGGGCAGGAGGGAGTGCGTTGCAGGTGTGTGTGTGGGAGAGATGGTTTCGCGGTCACTTCCCCCCCCCTCCTCCCTCGCCTCCCTCAGCGTCCAGCTCGGCACCCAACTCTTCGTCCCACCCATCCAGCCCCGCCGCCAGGGGGGCGCAGTTGGTGGACGCCAGGAATTCGTTCCCGAGCTTGTGCGCGTGCGCGGGCCTAAAGGCGGCCGGCCGCGCGCCCAGCTCGCGCCACACGTTTCCCTGCATGACAGCGCCGGTCATGATGAGGATGGGGGCGGATGGGGAGGATTGCAGGGCGCGCACCGTTTCCGCAGTTTTGGCGAAACACGTGGCCGCGAGGTACGGAGGATCCGCAGCCACCGCTTCATACGCTCCCAGCATCTCTTGCGGCACCGCCAGGGGCTCGTTGAAATCGTAGCGCGTGTAGGGGCCGAGCGCGGCAAAACGGTCGTCGTGCTCAAAGAGGTGCGCGTCGACGGTGGCCGCGTGCCGCTCCCTCAACGCGCGGAAGAGGGACGGGCACGCCACGCAGGCTACGCGGGGGAGTGCCTTTGCCGCGGGATTCGCCACCGCGGCGGCAAGGGCAGCGGCGAGGCGCGCCGCGGTCGCGCCCGTGTACCAAAATTGAGACAGGCCCCAGTCCTCTTTGAATGGGCACGCCGCGCCGGCGCCGCCTTCGTCGTCATCCTGACCGGCGTCGCGGGCCGCGAGGAAGGAGGCGAGCGCGGCCGCGGTCGTCGCCGAGAGCGCCGGCGCGTCGTCGTCGGCGGGCATGGTCCCGCGGCGGCGGGGCGCGCCTAGCACGCGGCTAGTCGATGGGCGTGCACAAGGAGAAGCAGGCGGCGCGCGAGCCCGGCGCGGGCGGGCCCGAAATGTGGGCCGGGCCATCCGGCAGCGCGCGGACGCGCCGGCGGCCGTCGCTTTCACTTCTCCCCCGAGCCGCGCGCGCCGCCCCGCGCCGCACCAGGTGCGTGTCCCGCGTCGAGTGACCGTGTGCGCGTCGGGCCCCGGGCGGCGGCCGCCGCCGCGCCGCACCGGCGCGCGGAAGGGACCGGAGCAGGATCGCGCCGCCTCCTCCCCCCCGATGGCGCCCGCGCCCGTGCGCCCCGAGCCGCGCGTCGATTCACACACCTCTCTCCTCAGGCACCGCCCACGCACACCATGTCGGTCGCCGGCATCGACATCGGCGCGGCGACGTCGTGCGTCGCCGTCGCGCGCAAGCGCGGCGTCGACGTCCTCCTCAACAAAGAGTCGAAGCGGGAGACGCCCACGCTCGTGTCGTTCGGACCCAAGCAGCGGCAGCTGGGGACGGACGCGGTGGGCGCGCTGTCGGTCAACCCGCGCAACACGGTCGCCGGCCTCAAGCGCCTCGTCGGCGCCCGGTGGGCCACGTTTCAAGAGGCCGCCAAGAAGCTGCCCTACGAAGTCGTCGAGGGCAAGGACGGGGGGGTGGCGGTCGCGGTCGACTATTGCGGCGAGCGGGCGACGTTTTCCCCGGAGCAACTCCTGGCCGCCGTCCTCGTCGACGAAAAGGCCGTCGCCGCCGCCGACGGGTCCTCGATCACCGACTGTGTCATGACGGTGCCCGCGCGGTGGGCGCAGGCCGAGCGGCGCGTGGCGCTCGCGGCGGCGGAGATCGCAGGCGTGTCCTGCCTCCGCCTCCTCCACGAGACGACCGCCGCGGCGCTGGCCTACGGCATCTACAAGACGGACCTGCCCGACGACACGGCCCCGCTCCGCGTCGCGTTTGTCGACGCGGGCGCGGAAGCCGTCCAAGTGTCGGTCGTCGCGTATTCGAAAGGCACTCTCAAAGTCCTGTCCCACGCGTGGGACGCCGCAGCCGGCGGCGACGCGTACGATGATGCCCTGTTTGAGCACTGGGCGACGGCGTTCGACGCAAAGTACAAGGTCGACGTACGGTCGTCGCCGCGCTCGTCATTCCGCTTGCGGCTCGCGTGCGAGAAGCTGAAAAAATTGCTCTCCTCCATCCCCGATGCCGTCATCAACGTCGAAGGCTTGGCGCCCGACGTGGACGCGACGGGGTCCATGACGCGGGCTGAGTACGAGGCGTTGACGGCGGGCGTCGCGGCGCGCGCGCAGGCCCCTATGGCCGCCGCCCTCGCCAAAGCCTCCCTCACCCCCGCCGACATCGCGTCCGTGGAAGTCATCGGCGGCGCTTCCCGCGCGCCCGCCCTGCTGGCCGCGGTCGAGGCCGCGTTTGGGCGGCCGCCGTCGCGCACGCTCAACGCGAAAGAGGCCGTCGCTCGCGGCGCCGCGCTCGCGTGCGCCATGCTCTCCCCCATCTTCCGGGTGCGCGAGTTTGAGGTCATTGACTCGTTTCCGTTCGGCGTCGCGTTCAGCTGGGACAGAGACGGGGCTCGGACTTCTTCCGTGCTGTTTGAAGCGGGCGGCCCCCTTCCTTCCGCCAAGATTCTCACATTCCTGCGGGACGAACAATTCACCGTTGACGCCGCGTACACGGATGAGTCGGAGCTGGCGGACGGCGCGCCGCGCGGCGTCGGGTCGTGGAGCGTCGGGCCGCCGCTGGTCACGCCGCTCCGCCCCGCCGGCGACAAAGCGCGCCTCAAGGTCAAGGTCAAGCTCAACCTGCACGGCATCGTGCAGGTGGAGTACGTGCAGCAGGTGGAGGAGGAGCCGGTTGTGGAGGCGGAGCCTGCGGCGGCCGCCTCAGCCGCCGACGGCGGCGACGCCGCGATGGCCGACGCCGACGGCGCCGCCGCCGCCGCCGCCGCGGCCGGCGACGGCGCGGCGGCGGCCGCCGCGGCCGCGCCCATGGACGCGGACGCGCCGCCCGCGGCGCCCAAGGCCGCGCGCGTGAAGAAGCACACCGTCGCGTTCGACCCCGCGCCCACGCGCTACGACGCCGCCACCATGACCGCCCTTTGCGAGGCTGAGCTGCAGATGGAGCTCACGGCCAAGCAGCGGGCCGAGGTGGACGAGGCCAAGAATGGGCTGGAAGCCTACATCTTTGCGACGCGGTCGGCACTCGCCGACGCGTGGCACGCCTACGCGTCCGACGCCGAGCGGGACGCGCTGTCAAAAGCGCTGGAGGCCGCCGAGGACTGGCTCTACGAGGAGGGGGAGGACACGACGCGCGCGGCGTACGCGGGCAAGCTCGCCGAGTTGCACGCGCTCGGCGACCGCGTCGCGGCGCGCGCGGACGCCGCGACCGCCGGCCCCGCCGCGGCCGCCGAGCTCCGCGCCGCGTGCGCGGCGATCAAGGCCGCGCTGGGCGACGCGGATCATGCCCACATCGCCGAGGCCGACCGCGCGCGCGCCGTCGCCGAGGCCGAGGCGGCCGTCACGTGGGCGACGGAGAAGGAGGCCGCCGCCAAGGCCGCGCCCAAGACGGCCGACCCCGTGCTCACCGCGGGCGACGCGGCCAAGCGGCTGGCGACCGTGCGGCGGGTGTGCGACCCGGTGCTCGCGACGCCCAAACCGTTTTTCGAGCCGGAACCCGTGAAAGCGGACGACCCGCCGCCCGCCGCTGGAGGCGAGTGCCCCGCGGGGGACGCGCCCATGGAGGCGGACGCGGCGGGGGACGAGGCCAAGTCGATGGCGGACGACCTCGATTGAAGAGGCGGCGCGGCGGTGGCTGGGGTCGAGGGGGTGGGGGACGGGGGGCACGGACGGCCGCGCGGGCCGCCGCCCGTGCACTTGCAAGCGTTCGCTCTCGGCCGGGGGTGGGGTGGAGTGCGGGCAGTGCGGTGGTTGCAGGAGGGTGGGGTGGGCGGGCCGCGCCGCGAACAATAAAAACAGAGAGCACCCCACCTCTCTCTCTCCTCTCTCCCCTCCCCTAAAACCCGCGCTCGCGCCGGCTCATGACCCAGCGCATCGACCGCTTGAACGCCGACCGCTCGAGCCGCGCGGCCGACGCCTTCGCTGCTTGCACCCGCTCGATCGCGGGCCGCGTGAACGTCTGCCCGCGCCGCCACGCGGCGGGCGCTTTGTCGGCAAGCAGGACGCGTGTGATGTCGCGGAGAGCTTTGGCGAGCTGAGAATTGAGGGGGGAGGGCAGCGATTGGCGGCGGCGGCGGCGGCGCGGCCCCTCGCGCCAAGGACCGGCGCCCGCCCACCAAACACCACTGTGCGCTCTTACGTTGTTGTTTTTGACGGGCGCGCGGATGTAGGCGCGCGCGCCGGCCGGCGCGCCGGGCGCGAGCGGCGGCGCGACCGCGGCAGCCGCTCCAGCCGTCGAACGGCCGGCCAGCATCGGGGGCGCGAGGCGGGAGAGCAGGCCGCGGCGGGACGCCATTGCCCAAAGGGGGGGAGGGGGCGTGGTGTGTCTGCGCGCGACGACCGCGCTCTTCGCTCCCTGGCTGCCGCCGCCGCCCCTCCGAGACCCGGGGGACGCCAAATCAGGGACAACAGACCCCCCCAGCCCCATCCCTCATCAATCAACCGCCCGCGGGCTCCAGCGCTTCAAGCGTCGAGATGCTCGCGCCGCGAATCACCACCATGCCGATGTCCGTCTTGGCGCGCTCGTCCACCGCGGCGTCGAGCACGATGTTGGAAAACTGGTCGAAGCCGCGGAGGGTGCCGGACACGACGCGACCCGCGTTGAGCGAGACTAAGAGAACAAGGGGGGGGGGGGGGGGGGGGGGTGGGTTGGGGGTGGCACCCAAACCCCCGGGGGGGCCCGGTGACCGTGGAGGCCACGGGTGGCGGGGGGGGGGCCGCGGGGGGGGGGGCGGGCGC
>Ga0315273_10000533_pt1 | contig 40609 bp, 33 predicted proteins | sample YL17G02_0_MG_FD_205753 | JGI IMG/M metagenome (GOLD analysis project Ga0315273, IMG submission 205753) | Sediment microbial communities from Yellowstone Lake, YNP, Wyoming, USA - YL17G02_0 | ecosystem: Environmental > Aquatic > Freshwater > Lake > Sediment | place: USA: Wyoming | collected...
AAACTCCCCGCCAAATCGCCCTGTGGCAACCCGTCTTCCTTGACGAAATCCGCTTCCCCAGACATCATTCTCATCCCCCAAGGGGAGACCATGTTGTTCAGTATCCCTAAATCTGCGGACGGCCGGGCACCCGGCGGCCCGCGGAGACCTGGAGCTTCTAACAGGCCATCTCGTAACCCATCTCCAGTGTGGTGCCACGGGTCTTCAGACCCGTGTGATGTCTCTTCCCCCCGCTGACGGGAGTGTTGAAAAACCCCGACGACCATATCAGAGACAAAGAGAGGATGAGATTGCCCACAGGCGGGTCTTCGACTTCGTCGTTCGTTCCCCGCCGCGGCGGGGATACGAACGGCCATGGCTTTCTCAGCACTCCCTACCGCACGGGTCTAAAGACCCGTGGCACCCAGTTGTCGCCGTCCTCTTGTTCGGGGCTCTTAGTAGGAGTACCCGAAGCCCGAAATGGGACCGCGCAAGCCGCTTTCGGAACGCTCCAGTTTGATATCGGGAATGTCTTTCACGCTGATCCGGAAGTAGTACCCCTGACCGGAGCCACCGGGGACCCATGTGAACTGGGCCTCCCAGCAATGGAGATCGCGGTGAATTTCGAAGCGCTGGTCGGTGATCTTGTGGAGCGCCCAGTTGATCGTCTGTTGGTACTGGACCGACCAGTTGGTGGTCGGTTTGAAGTCGACGCGAACCGCCGTCCAGTTGGTTTTGGACGTACCGTAGCTGCTCCGTGATTCGCTGTACCGATGGGATAGCGCGACATTAAACGGCGAGGACCCCGCGTCGAATGAAGTGTCACTGCGGCTGCCCAGTCCTGTCACCGACGAGAGCGCCGAACCGGTGCCGTGCAGGGTCATACCCGCAGAGACATCGAACGATAGCAGGCGGGGGTTGGTCCACTGCAGAGCGAGAGTGGCCGGGTTGTAGAGATCCCAAGTGCCATTGACCCCAAACTCCAGACGGCTGGCCAGATTAGTGCGCGCGCTGGCGCTCAGGTTTGACCAGCGGCGCTGTTTGGCCTCGAAGTTGTATCCCGCAGACAGGCCCGCATTGAATAGAGATACCTTTCGCTCCTTCACCCCTTCTCCAAGCTTCGCGTCGAAAACGTTGCTCAACGAGAATGAGAGCGTCTGACTGCGCCTCTGCGAGCCGCCTCCCACACCGGTGAAGTTGCGCAGTTCGTCATGGCGGTGCACGGCGGGCACGAACGAGTACCCGACACTTGGTGATATTGCATGCCGGATTGTTGAGAGACCAAACAGATGGGGATTGAGGAAGCCATAGAGATTCGTGCTCGTGCTGATCCCCATCGATCCCGACAGCCTGCGCCCAGGTGTTTCGACGGGAATCCCTTTCTCACGGGCGAGACGCGTATCGAATACGTAGTACCAGGCTTCCTGCAAGGAGCCGGAGGGAGACACGTTTACGTGGCTGAAGAGACGCTGCGGGAAACTGATGGATGCCTGATGAGAAACTGTCAAGTACCGCTTTGCGCCCAACCGGGTCGAGTCACTCGCGCTGAAGTTGGTGAGATGCGATCCATAAGAAATGTACCCGCCGTTGTACCAACGGGCCAACTTCCCGGAATCCGGCGGAAAGAGGGCCCGCGAATACAATGAGAAATCAAGAGATGGCAGCAGCCTGGTCAGGCTGTTCGCATCCAGATTGTCGGTGCTCTGCACCAGCACGGAAACTGACGACTTGGAGAATCGTTTGTTGAAGTGAGCCTGGGAGGTGACGGTGCGCTGGCGCCGATCGTTTGGATCAGAGCTGTATTGCTGGTAGAAGCGCTTGTCGGAGACGAAATTCGCGTTCCCCGACAGGGACGCGGTCGGTGAGATCTCCTGCCGGTGATTGGCTTGGAAACTCCATCGCGTCGACCGTGTCTGTCCCAAGTAGGTGCGCTGCGATTCCCGGGCGTACGACCCGGATACGGTCCCGCTGAGATGATACCGCCATGCGTAGTTCACGGTCGATCGAAGCAGAACGCCTGTCGCTTCATTGAAATCGAGCGCCCCCTCCGCATCCCAGTAATCGGACGCCGCCCAGTAATACCCGGCATTGCCGATGAAGCGCTGGCCACGCTGGAAATTGCCGAAACGCAACGGGAGAAAACCCGAATGCCGCCCCTTGCGGAGCGGAAAAATGTAGTATGGGAGTACGGCTACCGGAAGCTCACCGATCCGCATGACGACGGGACGGGCAATCAACTTGTCGCCGCGAATAATCTCCATGTCGCGGCTCTCGAAGTGGAAATGCGGTGACTCCCGATCGCAGGTTGTATAGACTCCATGAGAGACAAAGAACACGTCTTCCGTGTACTTGCGGAAATCACCGCCACTGTAGTAGGCGTTTTCGAACTTGGTTGAAGAGCCCCGGATCCGTCCACGCTGAGTATCGATATTGTAGGTGAGCGTGTCGCCATCGACCACCTGCTGCCCATCAGCCAATTTGGGACGCTGGGCAGCCTTGGCGCTGCCCGTGGTTCCGGGCAGGGGGCGGGCAATCAGATTCCGCGTCTTGGTCCAATACGAGACCCGGCCTGCGTCCAACTGGACGCTGCCGTAGGTCAACCGGCAGTCTCTTGTCAGATCGATCCGGTTGGAATCGGGGAGGAAAACGATGCGTGCACCCTGATAGTTGACGGTGTCTGCTCCCCCGTCGTTGCGCTGGGTCTGGTAGCTGCCCTGGGCGCCCCCATCGATGACGACGTTCGCCAGCCGCCCCTGGTTGAAAACCAGCCATAGGGAATCGCCGGAGGCGTGGTTCTTCCCGCTCTTGGGGTCTTCGGGCTGATGGTCGGTGACTGCTTCTCCGGTCACACGGATGGCGCGCAGTGTGTCATGGGCAAGGAAGAACTCCGCCTGCCTGCCTCGAATCAGATTGCGGCCGCCTCCGAGGACAGTCGTGTCCTCGTATGAACCAGTCGCATCACCGATCGCCACCAGGCGATCCACCGACCTGCCGCGATAAGACAGAATCAGAGTGTCACCTGCAATCTGGCCATACATCCCCGATGCTTTCGGATGCCCGGTGAGAATTGCGCGACCCGAATCAGGCCAAATCTCGCCGTGTTCCCCTTCGGCGTTCCAATCACCCTTCCGAACCCGGACATTTCCTTCGCCGACGCCTCGTTTCTCATTGCGGAAGTACCACACCGTATCCGCGCGAACGATTGTCTGGCTGGCCGAATCGAGAAGGAAGTCCCAGTAGATGACCGGCAGCGAGTCGGCGCGTGCAATCGATCGCTCCCGGTCGAAAACCGCGCGCTGACTCCGCAGCGCGAAACTCTCGGTCGTGTCATCGAGGATGACATCACCCAGGGCGGCTAAAGACCGTGTATCCCGCCGGTAAGTGACCTGTTGTGCTCCCAGGAAGGTGCCCGGCTGGTTGATCACGACGTGACCGTCAAACTGCACCTGCCCGCTACCCTGCATCCAGACAGCACGATCACTCTGCAGGCGGGTATCCCCCTGCAAGAAACGCACACCGCCGTAAAGATGATATTGTGTCTCACCTGCCTGCTGGATGAGCACGGTGGAATCTGCGTGCTCCAGAAGGAGCGGCGCCGATGCGGATTGGGCGTTTGCAGCGGAGAGAAGCATGACGACCGGCACGACCGCGGCACACACCACAAGGCGCTGGAGGCAATTTGCGATGCAGCCCCTCGTGGAATCGACCCGCTTCATGATTGGATCCAACGACAAGTCTTATACAATCTTGCCCTCGCAAGTGCCTCTAAGAGCCTCTAACACAATGATCGGTCGAGCCGGAGAGGCGCGCTCCCCCCAAAGTCATTCCCGCGAAAGCGGGAATCCAGAAGGCACACGCCTGCAAACAAACGGCTGGGCGGTCGGGATGCCCTTTGTCGGAAGCCTGCACCAAGTGCATGCGAGACTGGATTCCCGCTTTCGCGGGAATGACGAAAGCGTGCCGCCCGCCTGGGCGGGTGATCGTCAGGCGATTGCTCATTCTGTTTGAGGCTCTAAGCCTTGACGTGGTTCACCAGAATTCCGATGCCCTCAATTTCGACTTCGATCTTGTCCCCGACCGCCAGAGGACCGACGCCGGCCGGGGTTCCGGTGGAAATCAAGTCCCCTGGGTGCAGTGTCATCACACCGGAGATGAAGGAGATCAGGCGCGGAATCGGAAAGATCATCTGGTCGATTGACCCCTCCTGCCGGACCTGACCATTCAGTCGGGTGGTCAGCTTGGAATGAGCGATGTCAGTGCCGGTCTGCACCCAGGGACCCACGGGGCAGAACGTATCGAACCCCTTAGCCCTGGTCCACTGCTTGTCCTTCTTCTGGAGATTGCGCGCGGTCACGTCATTGACAATCGTCCAGCCCCAAACGTGGTTCATCGCGGCCGCCACCGAGATGGCTCGCCCACCGATCCCGATGACGATACCCAGTTCCCCTTCGTAGTCGACGCGATCCACGTTGGGAGGGAGAATGATCGAACCCTCGGTGGCAATGAGCGCGGTGGGAGGTTTGAGGAAGATCACGGGTTCGTCGGGAATGGCATCGGCGGAGGCGCTCTCCGCAACGTGCGGGGCGTAGTTGAGACCGACGGCGATGATCTTGGACGGCACGACGGGCGGAAGCCACTCGACATCACCGATCGGGCAGGAACGCTCGGTCGGCTGACCGTCCTCATACGGCGCCCCGCTCCAGCGTCTGACATGGTTGCCCTCATGTTCGCCCCAGTAGCAGCCACCCTTCCAGGTGAAGCGAACGAACCTATGCGCGTTTTGCATCACATCCCTCCCGTTTCTTCTGAGCCCATGCGACCAGCTCGGTCACGTGCCCCAAGACACTGTCGGCGAGTGCCGACAGATTGTACCCACCTTCAAGCACCGACACAATCCTCCCACCGCACATCCGGTCGGCAAAGGAGCAGACGCGCCGTGTGGCCTCGACGAATCCGGAAGTGCTCACCGCCAGCCCCCCGAGCGGATCATCGCGATGGGCATCAAAACCTGCGGAAATCAGAACAAAATCGGGCGCAAAGCGGCTCGCATGATCGTTCAGAATCGAATCGATTCCGGCGAGAAACTCCGCATCTCCGGAACCGACCCACAACGGCACGTTGACGGTGAACCCCTGTCCTGGCCCACGGCCAGCTTCACCAACTGAACCGCTCCCAGGGTAGAAGGGAAACTGATGCGTTGACGCGTAGAGAACCTGCGACGATTCGTAGAAGATCGCCTGAGTCCCGTTGCCGTGGTGGACATCCCAGTCGAGAATCAGCACACGCGCCTCCGGCGCCTCGGCCAGCAGAGCGGCCGCGGCGATTGCGACGTTATTCAGGAGGCAGAACCCCATCGCGCGGTCGGGCAGGGCGTGATGTCCGGGCGGACGCACGGCGCAGAAGGCATTGGCAAGCTCCCCCTTCCACACCCCTCGCGCTGCCGCGAGCACTCCGCCGGCCGCCAGCCGCGCGATCTGCGGGGAGCCATGCCCCACGTAAGTGTCGGGATCCAGGTATGTATCGCTCGTGTGGTCGAGCAAATCGAGATACGACGCGCTGTGAACACGGGTGATGTCTTCTGCGGTAGCTGGGCCAAACTCGACGGGCCGCAACTGGGACAGAACGCCATCACTCCTTAGCCGCTCAACGATGGCTTCAAGCCGTTGCGGACATTCCGGGTGAGGCAGGGCGGCGTTGTGCCGCAGGAAGGCGTCATGATAGACCCACCCGGTACAGGCGTGGCTGTCGGCGGCAGAAACCATCACAACACGATACTTGGCCGGGCTGCGGCTGCCAAGGGGGGATTTCGGGGATCATCGTGGGCAGGGCCCAACCTAAACCTGACGAATCGGGTCTGTGTAGCATAGGGCCTCGTGCCCGTGTGTGGCGCGGCCGCCCTCGGCCGCGTTGGTGCAGCGCGGGGGATAGTTCGCGGGCGAGGGCGCCCGCGCCACATTCTGGAATCCCCCAACGCCCACAAGGGGCTATGCTACAAAACCCGTGGGGCAACGCCGTGTGGCGGCCAAACGGTATCGGGATAAAGAGCAGGGGCGCCACTTGACGCCCCTGCCATACTACTCACATGATGGCAATGCTACGGTCCGCACGGGTTCAGCGGATTCGGGCCGCCGCTGAACGCCGTCGCGATCAGGTAGATCACGTCGAACACGTCGGTGACGCCGTTGTTGTCAACATCCCCTCGCGTATTCGGACAAATCGGATCCTGGGGATCTGTCCCACCAGTGAACGCAATGCCGATCACATCAATGACGTCGAACACGTCGATTACGCCGTCGCTGTTGATGTCGCCCTGATGTGGGCAATCGCAGAGACCTTGGTTCTCCACACGAACCGTGTCCTTGAAGGTCCCCGTGAATCCCGAATCGACCAGAATCAGGACGGAATCGCCGTAGGGCCGCCAGTCAGGAACAATCTTGTGAGCGCTCCCGCTGTCGATGATGACACCACGGTGGGCAAAAACGGTGTCGCGCGCGGCCGATGCGATTTCAACAGACAGGTCGTAGGTGGTCGCAGGGCCATGGTTCTGCACGACAAGGCCTGATCCCTGGGTCATCGAATAGAGGGCGGAGTCACCGGGAGCGATCCCGATTTGCTCGATCTTGCATACTACCTCGGAATCGGGGGCGGTGCTGATGACCGCTATGTCATAGGGTCGTGCGACCGTGTCGGGGTTCAGGACCCAGAGGCTGCTGGCGTCGCCAAGATATCGAACTTGCTCGTTGCGGACTGTGTCTCTGAGACCACGCGAGTAGACCAAGACAGTCGAATCGGTAAAGAGGCTAAGCCGCTGGAGGGAATCACTCCTGCCAGATAGGGTGATAGTCCACGCACCGTCGGGCAAGAAGTAGCCAATTGGCGGAGTCTCTTGACCGGTGATGGGTGTGATCGGCATCCCATCTGTCAGATTACTGAATAGGGAGTCGCTCACACGGCCGATTGAACCAAGTACGGACTCCAATCGCGCATCCCCGCTCGGCGGCACGTAGACCTCGATATAAGACGGCGCTGCAGCTTGCGACCGGGTAATCCAACGCTCACGCGGTGGAATCGATGAGGGAAGGACTGGGTTGGTCATGTAATTGCTCACGGGATCCATGAGGAACAGCCATTTGACTCCGCCCCAGCCTGGCCGACCCTGGTATGACCAGGTGTTCGCGACGGTGTTGATGGAGACCCACAGATTGTCGTCGCCCGGGGCGTTATTGTCGTAAACGTAGACGCGTGTTGTTTCAGGGTTTGCGGGATCGACCTCGCACCGGTAGGGATTGATCGCGTGTCCCCCGTCACCGTGGTTGTTGAACATCACCATGATCCGGTCGTCGCGTGTCGCTGACCCGAACATGGCCTGGCAGTCACCGAGCGTTTGTAACGGTGTCGCGGATTTCCGGCTCGCCTCGATGTATTGATACTGGTTCTCCCCAAATTGATAAATCCAGTACCGATTGATCATGGTGCGCGGCTTGTACCCTTGGTCGGAAAGCTGGACATCGTAAAGTGTGGTTCGACCGGGGAATTCACTCCATAAGTTGAGCTTGCCGTCGAAGAACAGGAACGCGGAGATGGCGAAGCCGAAGCATGAGCCATCCCACTGCCCCTTGAGGGGCCCAGCAACCATGCTTTTCCAGAGTTTGACAGCGCGCTGCTTGTAGATGCGGAATGGCCCAAGATCCAGCCAGTAGCACTGCGAGCCTCCAAAGGCGCTCGCGAATAGCTCCCAATCCGGGAAATCTGAAGGGGTCGCCCAGAGTCTCCAATCGAGTGGATACTTCGGGAAATCAGTATAATCGAACTGCTGCCACCAGGACTGGGGCCACATGTTGGGCCCAGTGTTGGCAAAGTTCCACCCGTTCGGATTCGATCGGAACAGCATGTCGCCGCAGCAAGGTCTCGTCACATACATGACTGGAAATTCAGTAGTATTGCCGGGGAACAACTCCAACTGAAAATAGCTTATATGCACTGTCCCGCTCGGATCGATCGCTATGCTCGGGTACTGTACAGACGTGCCGCTCTGTGGATCGCCGTTCACCTGTCCCGTCGCCACGATGGACGGAGATGATGTGGCATTCGTGTACACAATGTACGAACCCCCACTCTGATCAAACTCGGCGTACGCGAGGTGCCAGCCACCACTCGCATCCACAGCCAACGACGACTGGCTGAAGGAGGCCTGACTCGCGATCTCCTGAGGAGCGGACCAGTCACACTGGGGCCGCGCAGTCAGCGGTAGGACGAGGTCAATTAACATGGCAAAGAAGAAGTAGCCAGGCTTCATCGTGATCTTCCCTCCTGATAGTTAAGATATCGCGAAACTGCCGTCATACGGGTTCTGCGTGGGAAAGTCGGTCGAGGCTGTGAACCCCGTCACATACGCGCTCCCGGCCAGGTCCACCGCGATGCCGTAGCCCTCGTCCCAGGAACTCCCCCCGAGGTAGGTGCTGTACACCAGAGTCACAGAAGCTGCCCCGTTTGCCTCCAGAGTGGAAGCTGCCACAGGCGCCGCATTCCCGGCAAGCCCACCGGCCTGCCCGGATGACAATGGCTCCAACACCGTCCCCCACGGCGCCTCCACCCGAAACTGACCAGGCCCGGTCTCCGTGACAACCGCATTCCCTTCAGGGTGAGCGGAATCGAACCCCTCATACTGGAACTTGACCTGCGCGAGGTCGGACTCCGAGGCCGCAGCATACGAGCAGGTCAGGGCCCCGTCCTTCCCCTCATACCGCAGATCAACCCCGGGGTAGACATTCCGGTACACCACCGCCGCGTAGTTGGGCACATCCGTCCGCCACTTCGCCGGATCATTTCCCAAGAAGTAGTTGCAGCGGTACTCCAGCAGATTCTCCCCGGCCAGTTCGACCTCGGGGTTGCTGCCAGCAAAGGCCGCGTGAATCACCACGGTCTCAATACTGTCTGGCTCGGTTTCGCTCGCCACACGTGTCTCGGCTTCGTTCGGCACAAGTGCCTCGGTTTCGCGCGGCATGAATCGCTCGGCCCGGTCAAATGGCGCACGCGGTGCGACTCCCGCTGCCAGTGGTTCGGTGTCGGCCGTCTTCGACCGCGGCACCCGGTGGGTAAACTGGTAGGTAATGCCGTCGCGACCGAACCAGAGAGTTGTGCCCCCGGCGCTGGCACGAAACAAGACCCGTTCATCCCACTGCCCGCGATTCTCGGTGAAGGCCAGAGGCATGGCCGCCATCTGTTGGGCAACGACAGCATTGCCCGTCGAAGCGTTGGCCTGCCCATTGTTCTGCGGGGCCAAAGCCACAGAGACCGTCGTCAGCAGCACTGCCGCGATGACGGAGACACAGGTCACAACCAATCGGAATCGCATCTGCCACCTCCTGCACGGGCAAGGTGTACGAGATCAGAACGTCAGTAACCGTCAATCGCGGTAGGGCGCACGATCAGGACAAGTATAACATGTTCCGTGAGATACGGCAACTGGTCATTTGGGGTGTGGTGGCCGAATTTCTCTACCGGACCACCCGCTTCTTCCAGCGGTCCAGCCAGTCCCCGCGCCGGCAGGAGGCGGATGCCTCGCGTTGGTCGTCCGTTGAGCTATTCCGATTTCACATTGCGTTCCTGCATCTGGCCCGGGGAGGCGAGGCATCCGCCCTTGCGCCGTCGTCACCCCCGCGAAGGCGGGGGTCCAGTTGTGAATGCGGGTGTGTCTGGATTCCCGGCGCTCGCGGGAATGACGGGGGGCATAGGTGGTTCGGTGCAGCCCAAAAACGCAGCCGAGGGCGGCTGCGCCACACTTTCTCGCATGCTGGTGCGGTGGGCTGGATTCCCGCTTTCGCGGGAAAGACGTGAGAGTATGGGACCCGACGGATTCGATCGAACAGGCATTCTGTGAGAGATTCTTCGAAGGTAGGGGATTCGATCTCCCTACCGCACCACGCGCTTCTTCCAGCGGCCCAGAGAAAACCAGATGTAAAGAGAGATTCCCTTGGCGACAGTGGACAGTGTGATGGTCCACCAGATGCCGTCAATGCCCCACCCCAGACCAATGGCGAGAGCCCAAGCGACCGGAATGCGCGCCACGGCGCCGGGAATGGCCACGAGCATTGGTGGCAGGGTATCGCCGGCGCCGGAGAACGCACCCTCGATGACGATTTCCCAGCCCATCAAGATCTGCGAGAGCGCCAGGATGCGCACGTAATGCTTCCCGGCCTCCAGCACGGCGGGATCGGTCACGAAAATGCGCATGATTGATCCGGGAAAGAGCAGAAAGGCGGCAGTCGTGACGCCGGTTATGGCGGTAATCAATACAACTGTCTTGTGCGCGAGCTGGGAGGCGCGTTCCGGGTTCTGTGCGCCCAGATTCTGACCGACCAGAGTGGCCACCGCGGTGGAGAAGCCAAACGAGATCAGGTAGTTGACCGACTCGATGCGGTTGCCGATCCCCAGCGCCGCCACTGCCGCCGTGCCGAACTCCGCGGTAATCCGGTTCACGAACAGGTAGACCACTGAAAAAACGATTCCCGAAATCGAGATCGGCAGCCCGATCATCACCAGGCGGCCAATCCGGGACCAGTCCATCGGACCGATCAGCGAGAATCGAAACTGGAACGGGAGCCGATGTTGGCGAAGCAGCCGGATGAAAATGAGGCAGGCGACAAAGTAGGAGATTGCCGTGGCTACCGCCGCCCCGGTCGAACCCCAGCGCGGGAAGGGACCGATTCCGAATATCAACATTGGATCGAGAACGACGTTGAGAATCACTCCGATTGATGTGACCACAAGCGGAAGCCGGGTGTTTCCCGAGGCACGGAACAAACTGCTCGCCCATTCCGAAAACACGATAAAAGCGCCCGCGCTGAAGTAGATGGCCATGTATTCCTGGCCGAGGCGCGCCACTTCCGGTTCAAGGCGCATCAATCCAAAGAGTGGGCGTCGCAGCAGGAGAGCCACCGCAGAAATCACGACCGCGTAAAGAAGAGCGAAACGAAATGTCTCTTCGGCGACTGACTGAGCCCTATCCCATTCACGTGCGCCAACTGCGCGGGAGATCATCGCCACGACACCGGTGGACAAGACTGCCGTAAGCGAGATGAGAATCCACACAATGAATGTGGCCGAGATCACCGCCGCCACCGGCACAGCCCCCATGTGCCCGACCCAGATCGCGTTCGTGATCGAGAAGAGCGTGTGGAGGAGCATCGACACGGTGGCGGGCCAGGCCAGACGCATGATCGCCCGGTAGGGGTGGCCCCGGAGGATCGTGTCGATGTCGCGATTGCCGGTGGCGGGGGATGCCGTGTCCATCAGAAATCGGCCCGTGTCATATCATCATGCGGCGCCTCAATTCACTTGGCGCGGAGACGGAAGTTATCATTTCGCTGTGCGACAAACGATGTGAAAAGGCGGCCTGGCGGTGCCGAGTTCGAAAGCCCCGCAGGGGCGCTCTATACCAGCCCAGGGCGAAGCCCTGGGAAAAGAGATGCCATCAATTTCATCAGCCCTGAAAGGGCGTCATAAACGTATGGCCGTTGCGCAATTGTCTGCACGCACATGGTAGATCGCCCTTTCAGGGCTGTTATCAATTTGCTGATCCGAACCCAGGGCTTCGCCCTGGGCTGGTATAGAGCGCCCCTTCGGGGCTCTTTGTCTGCCGGACTTGGTGGCCCACCAAGAGCGAGTCCCGCGCAGCGGGACGACGCGGATGGTGGGGCGATGGCGCGAGAACCCCACCATACGTGTCGTTCGCCTTCGGCGAACTCGCTCCTGGTGGGCCACCCTGACGGGACATGCACGGGTCTGAAGACCCGTGGCACCGGATTCTTCGCAGGAACATCGTCGTGAATCTGATTCTAACGAAGGAGTGCAACCAGGTGCTCGAGCGCTAGCAAGTAGCCCTGTGTGCCCAGCCCGGTGATGACCCCGCGGCAGGCGCCCGATACGATGGAACGCCGCCGGAATGGCTCGCGTGCAAAGATGTTGGAGATGTGCACTTCTACGGTCGGGATCGGGATCGAAGCAACGGCGTCGCGCAGGGCGACCGACGTGTGGGCCAGACCGCCTGGGTTGAGAATCACGCCAGCCGCCGTATCTGCCGCCGCGTGGATTCGGTCGATCAAGTCCCCCTCATGGTTGGACTGATAGAACTCGACGGAAACACCCAACTCCCCGGCGCGTGCCGCGATCCGCTTGCAGACCTGTTCCAAAGTTTCCTGGCCATAGACTGCGGGTTCACGCAGGCCGAGACGGTTGAGATTGGGACCGTTGAGGATTAGAATCGGTTTGGGCATGGCGGAACTCCTGTACTCAATCTTTGGTCCATGCGGTAACAAAGGCCAATGCACCGCTGATCTCTTTTTCGGTCACATCGTCAAAGTAGTCCACTCGCCCGATGCTCCGAGGCAGGATCCAGATATTGCGGCCTCCAACTCGCTTCTTGTCAACGGACAGGTGAACGGAAACTTCCCCGGGCCGGAATGCGGGAAGTCTGCGCGGGCGGAGGTGGCGACATAGCAGGGACAGCCGCTCGAACTCATCTTCGGTCCAGAGGTTTCGTTTGAACGCCATCCACCCTGCGCCGATCATCCCGAGTGCGACTGCTTCGCCGTGGCGCAGACGACGGAAGTTCCCCCACCGCTCGAGAGCATGGCCCAGAGTGTGCCCAAAGTTCAAAGTCTGTCTGACACCGTGGTCGGTCTCGTCGGCGGCGACGATGCGCAATTTAATTCTCACGCACCGTTCAATGACCTGGCTTGGGATCATCCCGCCTCCGCTGACCCAGGATTCCAGATGCCGCTCACAGGTTCGAAATAGACGCTGGTCGGCAATCACACCGTACTTTACGATCTCGGCCAGCCCGGAACGGCGTTCGGCAACAGGAAGCGTTGCCAGAATTGATGGATCGATCACGATCCCGGAGGGCTGGTAGAAGCAGCCAATCAGGTTTTTCCCGCGGGCGTGATTGATTCCGACTTTGCCGCCGATGGCAGCATCGACTTGGGCGACGATGGTTGTGGGCATTTGCCAGAAAGGCAGCCCCCGCAGGAACGTCGCTGTGGCGAATCCGACAACATCGCCGACCGTCCCTCCTCCCAAAGCCACGACTGGGGTCTGACGGTCATAGTGCAGATCGAACCAGCGATCGTGGAGTTTCGACACAACTCTGCTGTTCTTGATGCGTTCGCCAGCGGGCAAGGCTGTCAGATTCACCGACCAGCCGGCGCGTTTCAGCATCTTTCGAACATGTCGCCCCAGCAAATGGTCAACGTGCTGGTCGGTAACGACCTCAATCAACCGCTGCGAGTCAGATCGTCGGAGTATCTGACCCAGTTGATCGATCAGACCATCCGCGAGGTACACGGGAACACGCTTGCCCGCGGTCCTTCCGACGAAACTGGGTGCGAGGGATCGCATCGATTGCTTTCGCACGCTCAAGACGGCCGGTCCACGGCCTGGGAATGCCACCAATTAACAATCTGGCCGGCGACTTCCTCGCACGATGTTTCCGAGGTGTCGATGACGCATTCGGCGACTGCGTGATACGCCGGCCGACGGCTCTGCAGAATCGGATCAGAATGCGCAACGAATCGCTCGAAGCGATCGGTTGAATTTGGAAGGGCATCACCCGCGACTGCGGCCAGCAGGGGGCGCGTGCCATCATCCTTGACGCGTCGCCAGATAGCCGGCCAGTCGGCTGTGAGGAGGACGGTCCTGCCAGTCTGCCGCATGATATCGGCGACCACCGGTATGGTCGGTGCGCCGCCGCCCAGGGCGATGACCGCGCCCGCAGAAACCACGATCGAGCGCAACGCCTTCGCCTCGTACTGGCGGAAGGCGGTCTCCCCTTCGGTTCGGAAGATCTGGTCAACCGACCGGTTCGTCATATCGACAACGACGTCGTCCAAGTCGTAGAAGAAGCGCTGGAGTTTGCGGGCGACCAAAGTCCCGACAGCACTCTTGCCTGTTCCCATGAAGCCGGCCAGATACAGGTGACGCTTACCGTAGGAGACGATGCTCATCCATCCCCCTTGATTACCGCTGGTGCCGGGGTGTTCACCGCGGGCCAGCGCAGTTTTGACAGTCCGAATACGGCTGCGAGTGCAATGAGGAAACGCGACACGACGATCACCCATCCATGAGCGCCCAACGCGACAAACAGAAGAGTGTCCTCGATGATCGCATGGCAAAGCCCAAGAAATGCCGCGATCAGGAACACCTGCTTGGCATCCAGATCGCCGGACCGTGCCTGCGGAATCAGCACTCCGGCACCATAGGCTATGCCGAACAGAAGTCCAATCAGGAGGGGGAACAATGCCTGCGGTCGGAACCCTACAGGACGGAACAATGGGTTCGTTGCCTCGATGAAGCGCCCAAACCAGCGCTGCGACTTGGCCCACTCCAGAAAGATGATCAGCGGCATGACGATCAGGAAGATCTTGAGCATCAACCCGCCAAGTCCTCCGGCGATTTCGCTGACGATTTCAGGCATACTGTGATCTCTCCAACGCGTCCATCACCGGGGAAATAGTAGCGCCACCACCCAACCCAGCGACCATCCCGCCACGATTCGCAACGGGACCAGCACGAGAGTTGGCGCGCGCATCTGACGGAAAATTGCGGCTTCCATGATATGTGAGTGGGAGACTCCCAGCACGACACCCGCGACGGTGACCGCCACCGGGTCCCACTTCCCCGCCGCGATCACGGCGAGGGCCGAATACAGGTTCACGAAATGTCCGAGGACCATGGCGAGCGCGGCCTCGCCGGGAAGCCGCCATATCCCCATCGCCGGTTCAAAGAAACGTGCAATCGCCGGCAGGACCGGCGTGTGATTCAGGAGGGCGACGACAATGTAGACCGGAATCATGATCCGCATCAGCATCCAGAAAGTCGAAAGCCCTTTCCTGGCGCCGATTACAAGAACATTGCCATTTACACGCGCGAGGATGTCGTTGTTCACTGAGGATTCTCCAACGCCAGCAGTTTCCTTCTGACTCTCTCGGGAAACCGCGTGCCTGTCCATAGAAAGAGCGACGCGTCCGCCTGGGCTACCAGCATTCCCCATCCATCGACCAGGCTCCTGCATCGAGCGGATTTGGCATCGTTAAGTAACTTCGTGTGTCGTGGACAGTAGACCAGATCGAAAACGACGAGCGAGCGCGTGATCTTCACTCCGCACGGGAGCGGGGAGCGCCCCTCAGCGCCAGAGCCCCCCACGGGCGTGGCGTTGACCAGAAGGCTTGTGTCAGCAATCCTCTCATTCAGGGCGCTGCGTGTCAGGGGGCAGACGCTCCACCGGCAGTGGTGATGGCGCTGGCTGGACAACTGCCGGACAATCGAGCGTCCCTTGGCAACCGAGCGGGCAGCAAAGGTGATTTCACTCATGTGCAGGCGATCCGCCAATGCATAGGCGACCCCCCGTGCCGCGCCACCGGCTCCGATGATGAGGGCATTCGCGTTCGCAAGGTCACTGCGATATGGAGCTAGCGCCTGCTGGACTCCCTCGACGTCTGTGTTGTAACCGATCCATCGCCTTCTCCGGCGAACAACGGTGTTGACCGCACCGACGGCACTCGCAACCGGATCGATCCGGTCAATGTGACGCATCATGCGAACCTTGTGTGGCTGAGTCACATTGAAGCCAGTGATACCGGCGTCCGCAGCGGTAGCAATAAATCGAGGGAGTCGTGCGGGAGTGAGATCAAAGATGCCATAGACTGCGGGCCAGCCAAGTTCGTCGAACGCCCGACGGAAGATCACAGGTGAGAGCGAATAGGAAATGTCCTGACCCACCAAACCGTAGATACCACTTCTCGAAGCGGGGACTTGAGTCGGTCGGGATCTCATATGACTGTTCGGCGGGATTCGGGTGTACCGGGGAGAATCGCTGTAATTACCTGGCAAGTGCCGTCAGGGCCGCGTAGAAATCCGGATCGGAGATCCCCACGATGCCGGCATTCTGGATGATACTCGGCGAATCGGCCCAGAGGGCCGCAACCGAAAAGGCCATGGCGATCCTGTGATCGCCACGGGGATCAATCGTCGCACCGTGCCACACGGTGGGTCCCTCTATCGCCCAGCCGTCTTCCAGTTCGGCGATTTTCGCGCCCATGGCGCGGAGGTTCTGTGTGACCGCGGCGATGCGATCCGACTCCTTGTGGCGCAGTTCGTCGGCGCCGCGGATCACCGACACTCCCTCGGCGCGTGCCGCCAGGACTGCCAGCATCGGCAATTCGTCGATGAGCAATGGTGTTTCCCCAGCAGCGACGTGGACCGCCTTCAGCAACTTGACGGGGCCGACGCGGATCTGACCCACCGGCTCGCCGGTCGCTGAGTGATCCCTGGATTGTTCTGTTTCCACGCCCATTCGACGCAGGACCTTGAGGAAACCGGTGCGAGTGGGATTGAGTCCTACTCCGGCGATAATCAGATCGGCGCGGCGCGCACCCACTGCAGCGGCGATGAAGAAGGCCGCGGCCGAGAAGTCGCCCGGAAGCCGCCAGTCCACGGCATGCGGATGGCGTTTCTCACCCAGTGTGATCCGGCGATGATATGCTTCAGCGTCGGTCGCCTCGCCTTGAGAGTCCGCCAGCAGTTGCTCCCTGCGATCGGCGGGCCGCGGCGGCGCCGCGCTGTGACAATCGACTCCCGCATGTGACAGCATTCGCTCGGTGTGATCACGCGTGGGTTCTGGTTCAATGACAATCGTCTCGCCGCGTGCGTCCAAGCCGGCCAAAAGGATTGCCGACTTAACCTGAGCGGAAGCCACGGGCAACCGATACTCGATCCCCCGCAGATGAGAACCCCTGATGTGAATGGGCGCGGTGTCGCCCGGCGACATTTCGATGGTCGCGCTCATGCGTCGCAGGGGGACAGCGATGCGGCCCATGGGGCGGCGTGAAAGTGACTCATCGCCAATGAGGGTCGTGTCGAAGCTGCGCCCGGCCAGACAACCGGACAGCAGGCGCATGGTTGTGCCGGAGTTGCCGCAGTCCAGCGCGCGTTCGGGAGCTGTCCAGCCATTCGCTCCGGGACTATCCACCACCCATCCATCTTTTCCGGCTTCAATCGAGACACCGAGCTGGCGCAGGCACGCAACGGTCGAGCCGACATCTGCCGAGCGCGAGAGCGGTGCAATCGTCGAACGGCCAGACGCGAGAGCCGCCAGGATGAGTGCCCGATGCGCGATCGACTTGTCCGGCGGAGGTGTGTAGTGGCCGACCAGCTTTGCCGCGGGATCGATCTTCAAATGAGTCGTCGTGCGTGATGTCATCGTGGAAATGCCGCTCATAGGTTTGGGTTCAATTGAGATGCCGTCCAACAACGCCAGCAATGGCCGAGACGCGTTTTACCAGATCGCGGAACTGCTCGGGAAACAGAGACTGCGGCCCGTCGGAGAGTGCGCTGTCCGGATGGGGGTGAACCTCGACCATCAGACCATCGGCACCGACTGCTACAGAGGCACAAGACAGCGGGATCACCTTATCACGGCGGCCCGTGCCATGACTGGGATCCGCAATGATTGGCAGGTGGCTGGTGCGCTGCACAAACGGAATCGCCGAGAGATCGAGCGTATTGCGCGTGTGGTCTGCGAATGTTCGCACTCCCCGTTCACAAAGAATAACGTTGGGATTGCCTTCATTGACAATGTACTCAGCAGCCATGAGAAGCTCTTCCAGGGTTGCCGCCATCCCGCGCTTGAGAAGCACCGGCTTTCCGCAACGGCCCGCATGACGCAACAGGGAGTAGTTCTGCATATTGCGGGCGCCAATCTGCACCAGGTCGGCGTAGTGGGCCACGAGATCGAGGGTCTCATTGTCGATCGCTTCGGTTACCACTGGAAAGTTGTAGCGCTTCCCGGCGTCCGCCAGAAGCCGAAGGCCGCTTTCCCCGAGCCCCTGAAAGCTATAGGGCGACGTACGGGGCTTGAATGCGCCTCCGCGAAGGATGTGGGCGCCACTTTCCCTCAAGGAAGCCGCGATGGAGTCAATCTGCTCGGCCGATTCGACCGCGCAGGGACCGGCCATGATGACAAAGCGGTCACCACCAACCTTGATGCCACTGACATCGACCAGCGTGTCCTGCTCGTGAAACTCGCGGCTGACGAGCTTGTATGGCGCAGTGACCTGTATGACACGGGCGACGCCGGGCATCTGCTCGAGGCGTGACGCATCGACGGCGCTCTTGTTTCCGGTGATCCCAATGGCGGTTCGTTGTGCGCCCGGCATCGGATGGGGTGTCAGCCCCATCGCCGTAATCTCAGCACAGACGACCTGGACCTGGGACGCAGTGGCAAGAGTATCCATTACGATTAACATGACATTACTCCTGACTCCCTATGGCCTGCACGTGCACCATTCTTTACCCGCGTCTCTACATCCTGCGGGGAGCGGACAGCCCCAGCAGGAAAAGGCCGTTTTCCAGCACCTCCCGCAGGCAATCCGCCAAGATTATTCTCGACGGCGCTGCAGCCGGTTCACCATCAAGTATGCGCACATTCTGGTAGAACGTGTTATATGCTTGCGCCATGTCCAAAAGCGATGCAGCGACAATCTGCGGCTCGTACTGACGGGCGGCAAGGCGGATCCGTCGCGGCCAATCTGCAAGCAGGAGCAGCAGTTGTCTCTCCTCATCGGTCTGCAACCGGGACAGGTCGGTATCAGCCACTGTGGGAATCGCACGCCCCCACTTGGTCAGGAGGGAGCATATACGCGCGTGTGTGTACTGCAAATACGGCCCCGTGCGCCCATCGAATGCGAGCACATCATCCCAATTGAAGTTCACATCCTTCTGGCGCTTGACCGACAGCATCCAGAAAACGACGGCACCGACGCCGACCGCTTCGGCCACCGCGTCCGGGTCATCCAGATCGGGATTTCGTTCCGCGATGATCGTGCGCGTGAGCAGGACCGCCTCGGCAATGACATCATCGAGGAGGATGATATTGCCGCGTCGCGTCGACATCATCGTATCGGCAAACTTCACCCACCCGAAATCGACGTGAATCATTCGTCCGGCCCAGTCATACCCGATTCGCTTGAGAGCGGCGAAGAGCTGTTGGAAATGCAGAGTCTGTGCCGCACCCACGATATACAGGCACTGCTCGAAGTCATAGGTCGCGTGACGGTATTCGGCGGCGGCGAGGTCGCGGGTGGCGTACAGCGTCGCGCCATCTGCTTTGCGCAACAGCAGGGGCGGCTGATCCTGCTCGCCAACCAGGATCACCAACGCTCCATCGTCACCGGCAATCGCGATGCCACTCTGCTGGAGACGCTCGATCAGCGGCAGCAGGCGTTCTTCATAGAACGCCTCGCCGGCGTACGAGTCGAATGTCACGCCCAGTCGCCGATAGACACGGTCGAATTCAGCCAGGGACAGATCGCGGAAGCGTTGCCACATCGCGCGGTTATCGGTGTCCCCGTCCTCCAGTTTCTTGAATTCGAGGCGGGCGCGTTCCTCCAATTCCGGATGCTGCTCTGCCTCGCTGTGAAAACGGACATAGAGATCGTAAAGATGGTGGATCGGATGGCTGCCGAGTTGTTGTTCGCTCCCCCATTCACGGAAGGCAACGATCAACTTGCCGAACTGCGTTCCCCAATCGCCGAGGTGATTGATTCCAACCGTTGTGTAGCCGAGCTTTTCCAAGATGCGCTTGAGCGAGTGGCCGATGACGGTCGAACGCAGATGTCCCACCCCGAACGGTTTGGCAATGTTGGGGTGAGAATAGTCCATGCAGATCGTCTTGCCCTGGCCTTCCAGCGATGAACCGTACTGAGCACCTGCTTCGGCGATCATCGGCAGCACGCTTTGCGCCACAATCCCTGCGTCGTACCACACATTGAAGTAGCCGCTGATAGGCTGCACGCGGACAACCGATCCGGGCGCGCGGAAGGATTCGGCCAGGCGTTCTGCGACCTTTGCCGGTGGCATTTTCAGGCCACGCGCCAACAGGAAACAGGGAAGGGCCGAGTCGCCGAATCCTTTCCGGTTGGGCGTCTCATACAGTTCGGCGACTTGCTCCGGATTGAGTTGAACACCGAGACGCTGCAAAGCGTCGGCGGTCGCCTCGCAGACTTGACGGAAATACGCTGGGATTTTCGTTTCCGGCATCATCGTCCCAAGAGGTTCAGTTATCCAGCCGCCCGGACGAGACCCGCGATGGCCCGTCCAATGTTGCCTGCCACCCGAAGACGCGGCGAGTCTCTCAATATGCTCACCAGCGCCGACCCCACTACGAAACCATCAGCGAGGTCTTTGAGAGCGCGGATGTGTTCAGGTTTCGAAATACCAAATCCAACCACGTACGGCTTCTTCGCCACGCGCCGAACCCGTCGCAGGAAGCGGCGGGTCGAATCCGAGATATCGCGCCGCACACCTGTCACACCCGCGACAGACACGCAATATGAGAACACAGTCGAGCAATCGTCAATAAGTGCCACACGCCCGTCCGGAGTTGTCGGCGCAATGAGAAACACGTTCGCCAACCCAGCCCTGCGCGACGCCGTTCTCCACTCCCCCGCTTCATCGACCGGGCAATCAGGAATAATCGTACCAGCCGCGCCTGCGTCATGCGCTGAACAAGCGAACCGATCGAAGCCCATCTGCATGATCGGATTCAAATACCCCATAAGAAGAATCGGAATTGGCAGCCTCGCGCTCAGACGGGCCGTTATCTCCAGTACTTTCGGCAGAGTCACTCCACCGGCGAGCGCCACTTGTGACGAGTATTGGATCGCGGGACCGTCAGCGAGAGGATCGGAAAAAGGCATGCCGATTTCAAGAGCGGTCGCACCCGCATCACAGGCGGCGGTCGCGGCATCGATGAACACCGGGACGGAAGGGAACCCGGCGGTCAGAAAGGGGATGATCGGCTTGCCACCGGAGAACAACCTCCGAAGTTCAGGCACCCCAGCGCCGTCATCCTGAGTCCGCCGCGGCGGACGAAGGATCTGCTGCTTTTGACCCGCATCACGCCGAAGGAAAGGCGAAGAGGGTACCGCCAGTGTCCGGCCCCTTTCCTCTCGCAAGGCCACCGCACCGTGCGATGGCAGGGGCGCACGGCCGTGCGCCCCTGCGACGCCGTGATCGGAAACACAATCGACGGGATCGGATGCAAGGGTCTTTGGTCGCCCGGGCGGCAAGAACACCGATTCTCCTGCCCGCTGCGGCGGGCCCTGATGAACATTGTCTATGGATGACCTGAAGGTCAATGTGACTTCCTCTTCGGGTTTTTCCTTGCCTCTTCCCTGGCAGCCATCACTGTCGCCATATCTTTGTCTCCTCTTCCGGAAAGACAGACGCCAATCACGTGATCTCTCTTCACACTTGCGGGCAGCTTCTTCACTGCTGCGAATGCGTGGGCAGACTCGAGCGCAGGGAGTATCCCCTCGAGTTCCGCCAGTGCGCTGAAAGCATCGAGTGCTTCGCGGTCGGTCACGGATGTGTAGGTGACCCGGCCCGAGTCTTTCAGATATGAATGCTCAGGACCGACACCGGGGTAATCCAGGCCTGCGGAAATGGAATGCGGCACGGTGATCTGACCGTCTTCGGTTTGCAGCAGGTACGCCGCTGAACCATGCAAGATGCCCACGCGTCCCCCGGAGAGACTTGCGGCATGTCTGCCGGACTTCAAACCGCAACCGGCGGCTTCGACGCCGAGCATACGGACACAGGCATCTTTCATGAACGCGGTGAAAAATCCCAGGGCGTTGGAACCGCCCCCCACGCAGGCGACAAGCAGGTCGGGCAGGCGGCCGATCTGGTCGTTGAACTGACGTTTGGCTTCCTCGCCGATCACGCGCTGGAATTGACGCACCATGTATGGATATGGATGGGGGCCAACGACCGAACCGATGATGTAGTAAGTGTCGTCGACGTGCGCCACCCAATCTCGGATTGCTTCATTAGTAGCGTCCTTCAGCGTCTGCGCACCTGATTCGACGGGGATCACACGGGCACCCAGAAGCTTCATGCGGGCGACATTCGGGGCCTGGCGTTCGACATCGACCTTGCCCATGTAGACATCGCATTTCAACCCAAAGCGTGCCGCCACTGTCGCCGTCGCCACTCCGTGCTGCCCTGCACCGGTCTCCGCGATCACACGCTTCTTCCCGCTGCGGACTGCGACGAGAATCTGGCCGATCGTGTTGTTCAGCTTGTGGGATCCGGTGTGATTGAGATCCTCGCGTTTGAGATAGATCTGGCCTCGCCGCCATTTATGGGACAGCCGTTCGGCAAGATACAAGGGCGTGGGACGTCCGGCGAATTCGTGCATCAGCCGCCGGTACTCCTGCTGGAAACCAGTATCTCTCCAAGCGGCATCGAATGCCTGGGCGAGGAGATCGAGGGCAGGGATCAGAGTCTCCGGGACATAACGCCCGCCGTAGGGCCCGAACCGGCCACGACGATCCGGGCGCCCCACATAGGGCGCGAGCGGGCGTCTGGGCGTTGTGTTCATCTGAGCCGACCTCTCGGTGTGTGCGCCCGTGTGTAGGGGCGGGTCTCAGACCCGCCCTGCAGCGACCTGGGGCGCGGAGGGCGGGCCTGAGATCCGCCCCTACGAAAGCCCGCGTCCGCAACGACTCGGAAGTAGAGGACATTACTCATGCATACATCATCAGCCATAGAGATTGCTCAAGTACGAATCGATTCGTCGGCCTCGCGCACTGCGCGCACGAATGCCTCGATTTTTTCCGCCGACTTGACACCCGGACTCTGTTCGACACCGCTGGACACATCGACAGCGAACGGTCGGACGGCCCGGACGGCATCGCCGACATTGGTCGCGTTTAGTCCTCCGGCGAGCCAGACCCTCGGGAACGATGCGCTCTTTTTCAGGAGCGACCAGTCGAATGTCCGGCCCGTGCCTCCGGGAACCTGGCGGTCGGAGGAATCGAAGAGGTAGTCGAGCACTCCATTCATTTGATCGCCCTGAGTTGGAAACCGATCACCGACATTGATGACCCGGATGAGGCGGATCATTTGCGCGATTGTGCTCCATGGTCCTGGCGGCAGAACTGCGCAGAGTTGCGCGGCTCGCAGCCCTGTGCGATCTGAAATGTGGCCGACGTCATCAGTGGTCGGGCTGACAAAAACCCCGACAGTCGTGGTCATCGGTGACAGATCGTCGATGATCTCGGTCGCCTGATCGATGGTCACGAACCGTGGGCTCTCTGGCCAGAACACCAGCCCTATGGCATCGCAACCGGCCGATTCGGCGGCCAGGGCATCGGCCGGCCGGGTGATTCCGCATATTTTGATGCGCGTACGTGACATGGTTCACTCTGCTCCACGCAAATGCCGCAGCATCCGCGCTGGATCGTCAGAACAAAGCAGTGTCTCCCCGATAAGAAAACCACGAAAACCGGTCGCTGAGAGTTCGGCGATCTGTTCGGGGGAATCCAGACCGCTTTCAGCAACGGCGATGGCGCCAGGCGGCAGCTTCGCCACGAGTGCGTGAAAGCTCCGGGTGTCCACCGTGAAATCGTCCAGATTGCGCACATTGATTCCGATCATCGCGGGCTTCAGCGAGGCGACCTTTCGGAGGTCGTCGTCGTCGTGGATTTCGAAGAGAACCTCCAAATCGAGAGAGTCGGCTGCTGCCTTCAGCTCCCTCAGGTTCTCCTGTGTAACGATTCTGGCGATCAAAAGGATGGCATCCGCGCCGAGCGCCGCAGATTCAGCGACCTGGACCTTGTCGATGATGAAATCCTTGCGCAGAATGGGGAGGCCGACCCGCTGCCGCAGATCGGCCAGCCATACTAAGTCACCCTGAAAGAACTGCGGTTCAGTGACGACCGAAAGGGCGGCTGCTCCACCATCCTGGTACGCACGGGCCAATTCCAATGGATCGAAGTGACTTCGAAACACGCCTTTGGAGGGAGAGGCTTTCTTGACCTCGGCGATGATCGCCGGCGCTCGATTCGACAGGGCGGCCACCAGTGAACGCTTAGGAAACGCTGAACGGTCGGTAGTCGGCCCCCCAACCGTCATCCCCCGTTGAAGGTCTTCGACCCGTTGCCGAGCCACAGCAACAATCGACTGGAGAATCGCCGGGATTGGCCGGGCTGGACGTTTCGCAGCTTCTTCGGGCATATTGTCTTGCTTCATTCTTCGCATGGACGCAGGCCTTCCGGTAGCGAAGGCTGTCCAGCATAGACTTCACACCGGTGGAAGTACAGGAAATAGAGTGCGCTGGACGCCACATAGAGGCCGCTGGCGATGAGAAGCGGCATGACATAGCCGGAACGCTCGATCATTGAGCCTCCCAGCGCCGCGGTGATCGCCCACGACAGCGACCATGCCACCATCGACCAACTGTTCACTAAAGCGCGGTCGCGCTCTCCCACTCGTTCCATCATGTAATTATTCGAGATGGGCACGCCCATGTTCATCAGCGCGCCGCGCATGAGAAACGCCAGTGTCGCCAAAGGCAGGCTGTGCGTGAACGCAAGGATCACCATGAACGGCAATGACGCCCATTCGGAGAAGACAATGGTCTTGACCATGCCGAACCGCCGCGCCAGTTCCGGCCCCACGAGCACACCCAGGATCATCGTAGCCTGAACCAGACCGTAGTAGACACCGATTGTCTGAGGAGTCAGGTCGAACCGGTCGCGGAAATACAGATTGAGGAATGGAATGATCAGCCCCGCGCCCATGCCCACGAGGAAAAAGGGGAATGTGAGCTTGAAAAGGAGCCGGCCACGAGTTTTCCAAAACTCGCGCAGCGGAACCCGCGCGGCACGCTGTCCCACGACACCCCGCGGAATTCTGGAAAACGCCACCGCTCCCATCAGGGCGAACGAGCAACCGAGCAGCAAGACAGTGTGGTAGGCCGTCAGGGCGGACCCGGTAAGTCCGACCAATACGCGGTGGAGGGAGCCTGCGCCAAAATGGGTGATGAGTCCTGCACCAAGTGTTGCGGCAAAATTCAAAGAGAAGACATGCGCTCTTTCGGATGGTGTCGAATGGTTCATGAGGAATGGCAAACCGACAACTCGGGAGAAAGCCAGCATCCCGCCGGTCGCAAACGATGCGACAAGAATCATCCCAACTTGCGGGGCTATCGTCTGCCAGGCAAAGCCAAGTGCGGCACCAATGGTTGAGGCGATCATCATGGCCCGCGCTGAGAGGCGTGAGACCAGTAAAGCCGCCGGAATCGCCATCGCGACCATGCCAAAGGACTGAAGCGATAACACTCGACCGATGATGCCTTCAGGAAAACCACGCTCCTTCATATAGAGGTTGAAGAGGAGCATGAAGGTTGCCCAAGCCATGCCCAGAAGGGTAGTTCCCAGCAAGAACCAGCGGGCCGGAACGGTGACTTTGCGGAAATTCTCAAGGTAGTTATCAATCCAATGACGCGTCCGGACCTGTCCACCTCGTGAGGCGTCGGCGCGATCGACGCCGCTCGGGTCAGGTGTCCTGACCGATCCGGATGGTTCGGATGGCATGGTCGAGGAGTGTGTCAAGTGCCTTCCATTGATATCTTCAGAACCTGTCCACTGAGGATGAGGCGCCTGGTGCCACGGCTCTTTAGAGCCGTACTCCAGCCGTCTCGGCCAAGACGGGTAGCACGGGTCTGAAGACCCGCGGCACCCCGTTCCCCTTCAAGTCGCCAGTTATGGAGGTCCATTCTGGAATGTACCCCGCGACGCGGACGCAGCCGTCTCAATCAACCTGCTCACGCGTCCGTCTTTGAGGGCGGCGCGGGCGACCGTCATGCCTTCACGTATCGATGGAGCTTTCCCCGCCACCCATAACGCGGCACCCGCATTGAGCACTGCCACTTCGGTCTTTGGCCCGTCGGCTCCAGCGGCAATCTGCCGGATGATGCGGGCATTCCCCTCGACCGAGTCACCCCGAAGCTCCTCGATGGCAAAATGTGTCATACCGAATTCCGCGGGACTCATGGTGAACTCGCGCACCTGCCAGCCATCCCATTCGGCGAAATGGTTCTCGCCACAGGGCAACAGTTCATCAGCACCACCTGGGCCAGAGACAACCAAGGCACGCTGAGCACCGAGAGCGCCCAAGGCGGAAGCAATAGGTGCCAGCCATCGACGATCATAAACGCCGACAACCTGCCTTCTGACGCGCGCGGGGTTGCAGAGGGGCCCCAGCAGGTTAAAGACGGTCCGCACGCCAATCTCGCGACGCGGGCCAATGGCGTGCTTCATCGCGGGATGAAATCCCGGTGCAAAGAGAAATGCAAAGTTCGTTTGACGGAGCGCCTGCCTTGCTATCTCAACACCCGGATCGATCTCGAATCCCAGCGCGGCCAGCACATCGGCGGAACCACACTGCGATGACACCGCTCTGTTACCGTGTTTGGCCACCGGAACGCCACAGGCCGCGACGATCAGTGCCGCCGCTGTTGAGATGTTGAATGTCGAGAGACCGTCGCCACCCGTGCCGCATGTGTCGATAGTGTCGTCGGGGGCGCCTTCCAAGGATACCATCGCGCCGCGCATGCCTCGAACGAAGCCGATAATCTCCTCGGCGGTCTCGCCTTTCTGACGCAGCGCCACCAGCCATGCAGCAATCTGGGCAGGGGTCGCCGCGCCGCGCATGACAATGCCCATCGCCTCTTCGGCGCGCCTGGCATCCAGGTGGCGCTGTTCGACGGCGTCTTTGATGAATGGCTTCAGCATGTCTTGCTCACTGCCGGGCAGGTGCGCCTAGAGACGACCCGCCAGGAAGTTCTCCAGAATCCTCTTCCCTTCTCTGGTCAAGATCGATTCAGGATGAAACTGCACACCGACAGTTGGATGTTCCAGATGCTTCAATCCCATGATCGTGCCGTCCTCAGACGTCGCCGTGACGCGCAATGTCGGCGGCACGGAAGCGGGATCGACCGCCAGCGAATGGTACCGTGTCGCCTCAAACGGATTGGGGATGCCGGTGAAAAGACCGGCCCCGTCATGCGAGATCATCGAGGTCTTGCCATGCATCAATCGTTTGGCGCGTGTGATTCTGCCGCCGAAGACCTCGCCAATCGCCTGATGCCCAAGGCAGACTCCGAGAATGGGAAGTTTGCCCGAGAGTTCCCGCACGATCAAGGGTGTCACACCGGCCCCCGATGGCCGGCCCGGGCCGGGCGAGAGAACAACCGATTCATACTTGCCGACGATGCGTTCCAACTCGACTTCGTCATTGCGACGAACGGTGACCCTCGCACCCAACTCGCACAGGTACTGGTACAAATTGTAAGTGAATGAATCGTAATTGTCCACGAGAAGAATCACAGCCGCGCTCCTCGTTTCCAAACGCCGCCCATGGATGCCAGCGGCGCCTCTGCCTTATTCTGTGTCTCGCGGTATTCGCGGAGCGGATCGCTGTCGGCAACGATCCCCGCACCGGCTTGAGCATACGAACCATGCCGGTCCATTACCGCCGTGCGGATCGCGATTGCGGTATCGAGGTTTCCCCACCAGTCGATGTATCCGACGCATCCTGCATACACGCCGCGACGTTCAGGCTCTACAGCATCGATGATCTCCATGGCGCGTATCTTCGGCGCTCCGGTGACTGTCCCGGCGGGGAACGTCGCGGCCAGGACATCAATGGCGTCCACATTTGTTCGAGGCTTCCCCTCGACAACCGACACCATGTGCATCACGTGCGAGAAACGATCGATCCGGCGGAATTCCGGAGTGGTGACGGTTCCCGGACGGCAGACACGTCCGAGATCATTCCGCCCAAGATCAACTAGCATCAGGTGCTCGGCATTCTCTTTGGCCGACGCCAGGAGTTGCCGCTCCAGTTGGATGTCCTGGGCCCGATCAGAGCCACGTGGACGCGTGCCGGCAATGGGACGCGTTGTCACACGGTTGCCGATCTTTCGCACCAGGGTTTCCGGTGACGATCCGGCGATGGCCAGATCACCGAACTTCAGGAAGTAGAGATACGGCGAGGGATTGGCGCGGCGCAGCCTGCGATAAACATCGAATGGCTTTACCGGGCCATCGACCATGAACCGCTGCGACAACACGCACTGGAAGATATCACCGCGTGCGATATGGCGTTTGATCGTCTTTACACCATCCATGAACACGCGTGGCGTCATGTTCGACCGAATGGGGCGCGGCGTGGCTGGAAGAAGTCGCGGAAGCATCTGCGGCCGGCTCAGGAGACGGATCGTTTTCTCCAACTGGCGGGCCGCGCGCTCATAGGCCTGCCTCGCGTCAACGGGAATCGAAGCGACGGACCCACGTACTGTCAGATTGATCTTCGCCGCCTGATACAAGTGATCGAATACGACCACCTCGTCATACAGTCCCAGTTGAACCCACGGATGACCAATCGTGTCGGGGGCCTTACTAGGAAGACGTTCGAGCGTCCGCACCCAGTCGTATCCGAAATACCCAATCCAGCCGCCGGACAGGCCACCGGCATCAGATTCCGATGCGCTCATTCGACGGGTGGACAGACGACTGCGCAGAATCTGCGGCAATTCATCGATGGTGATAGCCTGCGGCCGCCTTCCGACCCAGTGCGTCCCGCCCGATTCGCCTGCTTGGACAATCTCGGCGGGACCAACTCCTATGAAGGAATAGCGACCTATCGCACCTCCTGTTTCGACACTTTCAAAGAGGAACGATGAGGCAGCACGATCTCCCCCGAGCCGCAGGAAAACGGACGCCGGAGTCAGAAGATCAGAAGGAATCTCGGCGCTCAGGACTACAAGCCCGTCTTCTCGGAGGGAGCGTCGGAAATCGGGGTATCTCATAAGATCAATCAGGGCACTCGCCAAATCAGGATGCGCGCTCAGACAGCCTTCCAGACTCCTGAGAAAACGTAGTGGGTTATTGCCGTCAGCCGCACGGTCCCGCGCGTTGCATCAATCCGTGCGATCTGTTCTCCACCGGGTGAGAGGACACGGACTGTGTGATCGATAAGTCGCTGGTCTGAGCAAGCTGCCACCGCGGCCAGAGCGCCCGAGCCCGAGGATGGTGTTGGTCCCACGCCGCGTTCGAAGATTCGCATCTGGATGCGCCGCCGGTTCAGAACTTGAACGAATTCCACGTTGATCCCGTGGGTACCCGGATTGAGCTTCTGAGCGCTCAGGCCGATTTCGGTCCACCGGAAGTCGAAGTGAGGCACGACAAAGATCCAATGAGGATTCCCGGCGTCCACGGGAATCGGGCCGACGGCGGGACGAGGCATCAGCCGACGGCCACGGGGTGCGACCGGACTCACAACGGGCAGTGGACGTTCGAATGACACGAAGGATCGCCTGCGGCCATGAGCTGTCACCGACAGCTCAATGGGGCCGGCGGCGGTCAGCAGCCTGACTTTCGCAGGGCGCTTCGACCCGGCCAGGAATAACGCCGCACAGCGCACACCGTTGCCCGACCATTCGGCGCTCGATCCATCCGCATTGAACAACCGGAATCGGACCCCCTGTCGCCCAAGTTTTTCCAAGACAATCAACCCATCACAACCGATGCCGCATCGGCGATGGCAGAAGGCGGCGACCCTGCGCGGCGACCAGCGGAAACCCGAAAGTCTGTGACCGATGACACAGAAATCGTTCTCAAGCGACTGGTACTTGGCGAATTGGATTATCGACATCGCATGGTTCTCAGACCGTCACTGACACGCCCAGCACAGTCGTAAAGAGTAGCCTATAACCTCTTAGTTCACAACCACTAATCGGTCAAGCCTGCGGGCGCGCGGATCCCCTTGCAACCAACAAAAAAAACCCGTCGGATCGACGGGCTCAAAGAATACACAACGGGCACACCCACCGATCGCTACCGGGCTCTCGCGCACCGCCAATTCCAACTGGTTCTCTTATCTCTCATAACAGATCCGCGGGGTTTTCAACCCACAAAGGCCATACGCCTTGGCCCGTGATTCGTTTGGCTTGCCACATAATCCGGCCTCAGGGGTAGGCGGACAAGAGTGTCCGCCCCACTGAAAATTTGAGTTTGGTGGCCCGGACACTCCTGTCCGGGCACTTTCTCGACACTCTGCTACGCCAGCGACGCGAAAACTCGTCCCAGGCGCTTGATCCCCTCGTGGATGTTCTCCAGACTGGCGTTGGAGAAATTCAGCCGCAACGTGTTGGAGCCGCTGCCATCGGTGTGGAACGGCTTGCCCGGGACATAGGCGACTTTTTCCTCGATCGCCGCCTTAAACAACTCGGCGGCGTCGGCGCCCTCGGGGAGCCGGACCCAGAGGAACAAGCCACCTTCAGGCTTGGTCCAGGTGACAGTCTCCGGGAAGAACTCGCTCATTGCCCGCAGCATTGCATCGCGCCGTGCGTGGTACGCCACCTTCAGACGTTCGATGTGGCGATCCAATGCCCCGTTCTGGACGAACTCGTAGATCACGTACTGGGCGAACTCGTTGGTGTGCAGATCAGTGCACTGCTTGACGCGCTCAAACACGCCCATCGTCTGACGTGAAGCCGCAATCCAGCCGATTCGCAGGCCGGGCGAGACGATCTTGGAGAAAGTCCCCAGTTGAATGACCGCCTGTCCGCCGATCGATTTGATCGATGGGACATCGGTCCCGGAATAGCGCAACTCTCCGTACGGGTTGTCGTCGACGATTGGGATGCCGTACTGCTGAGCTTTCTGCACCAGAAGCTGGCGGCGCTTCTCGCTCATGGTAATGCCGCTGGGATTCTGGAAATTGGGGACGACATAGAACAGCCGGGGGCGATGCTCACGGATCAGAGGGTCGATCGTCTCGACCATCATGCCGTTGTCGTCCATATTGACCGCCGTGTACCGCGCACCGTAGAAGCTGAAGGCCTGCAAAGCCCCCAAGTAAGTGGGACGGCAACAGAGAACGTACTGACCGGGTTCGAGGAATGCGCGACCGACCACATCCAGAGCCTGCTGGGACCCGGAGGTCACGAGAATGTTGTCGGCCGTTAACTGGACTCCACCCCGCATCGCAACCCGCTCGGCGATGAACTCACGCAACGGCGGGTAGCCCATGGACAGACCGTACTGAAGGGCTTTCCTCCCGTAATGGGTCAGGACCCGATCCGCGGCTTCCCGAAGCTCTTCGACCGGGAACAAGTCGGGACCCGGAAGCCCGCCCGCAAAGGAGATGACACCCGGCTGATTGGAGAATTTGAGAATGTCGCGGATGATCGAAGATTCGAGGTGATAGGCAGCCGGAGAGAAGTGCTGCGGCTCAAACTTAAATGGCGCCGGAGGCGCAAGGGTCTCTTTCGATTCAATCGCCATGAAGAAAAGGTAATACCATGGCCAAGATTGTCAAGGCTCTATAGGGAAAGGATGGTATCGGCATGGCAAAAACTGGGATGCGCAGAGACAGGAACGTGAGATTGGAATCGGTTGCAAGGGCGCCACAGACAAAGAGCACCAAGCCGCGTTCAGGCCTGGTATTGTTTGTCCGTGTGTCAACACATCGTCCAGATGCCCCCACGGACAAGTGGGTTGCCAAGAAAACTTGGGAGCCCGCATGTCAGGGGCACGCGGCCATCAGCGGTGTCAGGAATGCGGTGAGCCTCGCGATGAAGAGGACGATGCGTTTAGAGGGGGGGCATGATGTCGTGTTCCCTTTGGTGAGACAGATCTTTGGTGGTATGGAGATCGTGGACTTGTAGGGGATCACCTGCGGGTTCTTCGTCGTCAAGTGATCTGATTTCGCGTCCCGAATTCGACTCAGGCAGAAGGACAATACGGTCCAACTCAAATGGATCCAATGACTTTCAGCGTAGTGATACGGGACTTCGCATGTCGAAAAGGAAACAACAGACAGCCCGCGTGTTCTCCAGAAAGTGATTGCCTCGAACGCGGTATTGAGATATCTGAGAGGCGAAGGAAGCCACTCTTGGGGTGCTGCGACCACATGAAGACCCAACCCTCGATTCTACTGGATGAAATTCGGCAAGCGGACACAAGGCTGTCGCGATACTTTGGCAAGAGAACGGTCGTTAACCCAGCGTTGGATCGAACCCTTGTCAGCTTTCAAGCCAACAAGACAGAGAATGGGCATCGCTGGTACAAGTACAAAGAGGGATTCTCCGCGGAGTTAATGCGCTACGTGTTTCGCAACGCAGGGCTTTCCGCAGGAAACATCCTTGACCCCTTCGCTGGGTCAGGCACGGCAGTTTTTGCAGCCGCCGAGGCTGGGATGGACGCCGTCGGTATCGAGATCCTGCCGTCCAGCGCGGAGATAATCCGCGTGCGGGAGTCGCTTGTGAGGACCGACAAGCAACGAGTCGCTGCTGGGATGGACAAGTTCAGCAAGAAGCGAAGCTGGGAGAACGCGGGTAAATCGGTGCCTTTTCCCCACGTGAGAATTACACGGGGAGCGTTCCCTGAAGAAGCGGAAAGACTTCTTGGGCGGTATCTCTATGAGGTTGAGCGGATCAAGGACAACACGTTCAGACAAGTCTTGCGATTCGCCGCAATGTGTATTCTTGAATCCATAAGTTTCACAAGGAAGGACGGTCAGTACTTGCGCTGGGATTCGCGTTCCGGCCGCAGAGCGGGGGGAAAGCCGTTCAACAAGGGGCCCATTCCTGCCTTCACGGAAGCTATCTCCGCCAAGCTCGTGCAGATCGCACGGGATTTGGCCGGAGAGAGTGATCTGTTTGGGACCTTACCACGCACAGTCAATGAAGGATCCGTTTCACTTTTGGTAGGTTCTTGCCTGGACATCCTGCCAACTCTCCGGACCTCCTCTTTCGACGGGATTGTCACATCGCCGCCGTATTGCAACAGATACGACTACACGCGCACCTACGCTCTCGAGCTGGCTATGCTCGGGGTCGATGAGCAAGGGTTCCGCGACCTCCGGCAATCGTTGCTCACCTGCACAGTAGAGAATCGGGCCAAATCAGGTTTGGAGAACAGGTTTCCCAAGCCCATCTTCGAGCAAGCAGTAGCCGCTTTCGATTCGCAGGAACTTCTGGGACATATTCTGGAGTACCTTGATGCTTGCCGTGAGAACGGTTCCCTCAATAACACAGGGATTCCGCGGATGGTCAGGAACTACTTCTTGGAAATGACCCTGGTTATTGCCGAGTGCGCACGCGTGCTGAAGCCGGGTGCTCCTCTCGTGATGGTGAACGACAACGTGCGCTATCAGGGGGCGAATATATCAGTGGATCTCGTCATGTCAGCCCTGGCAGAGCGTGTCGGGTACGATGTAGAGGTAATCTGGGTGTTGCCGCGTGGAAAAGGGAACAGCAGCCAGCAGATGGGCGAGCACGGCAGAGAAGAGTTGAGGAAATGCGTTTATGTCTGGCGCTCTAAAGGGCAACCAGCCAGTCAGCCAGCTCGCCGACTTGCTTCGGTACGGTCAGGTTTGCAGCCCGTGTGAGTCGTCCATCCTTCAACTGCGCAACAATCTCCTTCGCCATTGCCGTTTCAATTGCAGCGCCGCAAAAGAAGAGTGCCGGGCACCTGTCCGCTGGGAAACTCGCCCGGATCCTCTCCAGCGCGCTACGGGCCGTCTTCCAATGCTCATCAGCTCCGGCGGGATCGATCCCACCTTTCAACTCGCCACACGCCACAAACGCGGTCTGCGTTTCCAGGAGGTCAGGAGTTGGGGTCTTTCGTGAGAGTTTCCCCAGCAGGATCACATCAATGTTGTTGCCAAAGAATTTCGGGGGTTTGTCGAACAGGAGGAGCCTCCCCTTCCACTCAATCTCTTGGATCTTCTCACGATCATTGCTCGATCGACGAACTGCCGGCTTGATACCCCGCGCATCCAGGGCGTGCAGAATCGCCTCGCTAAATCGTCGGCCAGCGAACGCCCCTGTGATGTTCCTCATACTGCCACCTAACGCATCCCCCTTTGTGAGAAGAAACCGGTAGACTAGTTCATCACGCCATCCCCGCTGTGAACGCTTTCCAATGGCCCTGAGGACTTCTCCTAAGACCGACTCCAACTCCTCCTTTTCGAGGTGAGAGCGAGCCTTCTCGGATAGCCCTGCTGCGGAAAGAAGATCCTCGTAGATTTCTTCGCAACCCAATAGGCCCGCGATTTCCGGGATCGACTTTAGGGCCAATCGGAACTGCCTCGCTTCTTTAATGAGTGGTGTCGCCTTCTCGATCTTTGCCAGAGCTTGGGTAAGGAAGCCGTCGCATATGGCCGCAGTTGTTGTCACCAAATCAGATACCGAGAGGGTTCTGGAGATCTCGGCTGCTCCAGTGTTATCGGGCGGATGGTCTGTCAATTGTGCTTCTCCTAACGGGTTGCTGAATAACCACCTCCGTGTGCGTTCTCGGTCCTTGCACGGTAGTCGATAAACCTACCGCAGCTTCTTCACCACCCGCGCCGGATTGCCCACGACCACGGTGTAGTCGGGCACGTCTTTGGTTACGACTGATCCAGCGCCGACCACCGCGCCTTCGCCGATGGTTACCGGCAGCAGGACCGCGCCGGTGCCGATCATTGCTCCGCGCTTGACCAGCGTCTTCTCCCATTTCTCGCGAGGCTGCGGGGGCATACGGTCGTTGGTGAACATGACACCGTGGGAGATGAAGCAGTCTTCCTCGATGGTGACCAGTTCGCAGATGAATCCGTGCGACTGAATGCGTGTCCGGTCGCCGATCACCGCGCCGCGCTGGATCTCGGTGAAGGGTCCGATCATGCACTCTTTCCCGACCGTGCAGCCGTACAGATTCACGGGGGAGAAGATCTTGGCGGTGGGGTCGATCTTGCAGTCGACGATTTTGTATGGCTTGTCCTGGTCCATGTTTTTCCTCGTTTCCGTATGTTCGTTGTGAGTGGCGCCTGGGACGGCAGAGCGTCTCGTCTGCCGTGCGGCGGCAATATGCGCAGGGAGGCGACGCGATTCCATGCATTCGTGGCGGCGGGTGACACAGCGTTCATGTCGGGTGGAATGTGGTCCTGCTAGTTCGTTTTCGGGAGGGCGAGGCTCCTGCCGAGCCTCTTGCCCTCTGGTTCCGCGAACCGTGCCCTCGAGAATCAGCGGCACCCTAGGTCTGGATCGTCGGGCAGCGGAGCCAGCGAATGTCAGAGGCTCGGCAGGAGCCTCGCCCTCCCGATCTTCCTTCGGTTTGCCGGATGGAGAGAGCGAAACAAAACCCCCCATTCGGGGGTTTTAGAAGAGATCGGAGTAGCCCCGGTCCGAGAGAGGCCGCAAGATTGGCCCGCGATTCCGCGCAATTCTGGTTGCGTTGCCGGTTGAAATGAGCCAATACGAGTGTTTGGGTCCCGTATCGGTGGTGGACCTGAACGCTGCAAAGTCGGAGGTTTGAGAAGTGGCGACCAAGCCGCAGGTGACAGACAGCAAACGACCGGTGGAGATGGTTGACCGGGTTACCATCCGTTTTGCAGGTGATTCCGGTGACGGTATCCAGATAACCGGAAATCAGTTTACCATGGCTACCGCTATGGCGGGCAATGACTTGGGCACCATGCCCGACTACCCTGCCGAGATCCGTGCCCCCGCAGGCTCGCTCCCCGGCGTGTCCAATTTCCAGATCAGTTTCAGCGAGCACGCCATCCACACTCCGGGCGATGCGCCCGATGTGCTGGTGGCGATGAATCCTGCCGCACTCAAGGTCAATCTGAGGGACCTGGGGGCTGGCGGTACCATCATTGCCAATTCTGACAGTTTCGCGGCTGCGAATTTGAAGAAGGCCGGGTACGACTCCAACCCCTTGGAAGATGGATCGTTACAGGCCTACCGAGTCATTCTCCTTTCGATTACCCAGTTGAACGCCAAAGCCTTGGAGGAATCCCCTCTCATTAAGAAGGAGCGGGACCGCTGCAAGAACTTCTTTGCGCTCGGGGTCGTGTATTGGCTCTACGACCGGCCGCTTCAACCGACGCTGGATTGGATCGCGGGCAAGTTTGCGAAGTCGCCCGACATGGTCGCGGCGAACCAGACATCACTCAAAGCCGGCTACAATTTCGCGGACACGACCGAGATCTTCACCAGCCATTTCCGCGTCCGTCAAGCCCCGCTACCCGCGGGTGAGTATCGCAACATCACCGGCACCGAAGCGCTGGTTCTCGGGCTGGTCGCCGCCTCGAAGTTGGCAGATACGCCGCTATTCTATGGCAGCTACCCGATCACACCCGCCAGCGACATGCTTCATGAGCTGGCATATCTCAAACATTTCGGTGTCCGCACCTTCCAGGCAGAAGACGAAATCGCCGCAGTCTGCGCCAGCATCGGGGCATCCTACGCCGGCTCGATTGGCGTCACTGGCACCAGCGGACCGGGTGCCGCGCTCAAGTCGGAGGCTGTCGGACTTGCCGTGATGGCGGAACTCCCGCTGGTGATCGTCAATGTCCAGCGCGCCGGCCCCAGCACGGGGATGCCCACCAAGACCGAGCAGGCCGACCTTCTCCAGGCGGCCGTCGGACGCAACGGCGAATGCCCGGTAGTAGTCCTTGCCCCTGCAACTCCGGCGGATTGCTTCGATATGGCCATCGAGGCCTGCCGTCTCGCGGTCAAGTACATGACTCCGGTCTACCTGATGACCGATGGCTATCTCGCCAACGGTTCCGAGCCGTGGCGTCTGCCGGACCTCGACTCGTTGCCTCAGATCAAGGTCACCCACGCTGCCGACCCGCAGACCTTTCAGCCATACTTGCGAGATCCGAAAACTCTGGCAAGGGTCTGGGTAGTGCCTGGGACACCCGGGCTCGAATACCGGATCGGTGGCCTCGAAAAGGCGGATGTCACCGGGGAAGTCAGCTATGATCCAGTCAATCACGAGCGGATGGTCCACTTGCGCGCCGAGAAGATCCGCCGGATCGCGCAGGACATTCCTCCCACCGAGATATTCGGCGAGCCCAAGGGGCGTCTCTTGATTGTCAGCTGGGGCAGCACGTTTGGCGCGGTGCGCTCGGCTGTCGAGGCGGTACGGGCTACGGGGAAGAAAGTCTCCAGCGTCCATCTGCGCCACATTAGCCCCTTCCCAGCAGATCTTGGACAGATACTGAAAAGATTTGAAATCGTGCTCGTGCCGGAACTCAATCTCGGCCAACTGCGGTTGCTGCTCGGTGGCGAGTACGGGCTGCCGGTCGTAGGTCTGAACAAGGTTCAGGGACGTCCATTCAGCATCAGAGAAGTTCAGCAGAGAATAGAGGAGTTGATCTGACCATGACACCATCCGCCACATCGATGCCCTCGACCGCCGAGCCGGCCCTGACACGTCAGGATTTCGTCAGCGATCAGGAAGTCCGCTGGTGCCCCGGGTGCGGCGACTACAGCATCCTGGCACAGATGCAGCGCATCATGCCCGAGCTGGGAATCCGGCGTGAGAATATCGTGTTTGTCTCCGGGATCGGATGCTCGAGCAGGTTCCCATATTACATGAACACGTACGGATTTCACACGATCCACGGCCGGGCGACCGCTGTCGCGACGGGCATCAAGTGCGCCCGGCCCGAGCTATCCGTGTGGGTCACCACGGGTGACGGTGATGGTCTGAGCATCGGCGGCAATCACATGCTCCACATTCTGCGCCGCAACGTGGATGTGAAGATCATCTTGTTCAACAATCGCATCTACGGTTTGACCAAGGGGCAATTGTCACCCACGTCAGAATTGGGCAAGGTCACTAAATCGACGCCGTTGGGCTCGATCGAACATCCGATCAACCCTGTCTCGTTCGCCATCGCCGCTGAGGCCACGTTTGTCGCGCGCACGATCGACAGCGAGACGGCGCACTTGCAGGAGATTCTCAAGCGCGCCGCCGCGCACAAGGGCGTGGCCTTTGTCGAGATCTACCAGAATTGCAACATCTTCAATGACGGCGCCTTCGACTCCCTCAAAGATCGTGAACTCAAGTCCGACCGGCTGGTGGATTTGCAGCACGGCAAGCCGCTGGTTTTCGGCAAGAATCGCGATAAGGGTATCCGCTTGAACGGTTACAAGCTCGAAGTCGTGACCGTGGGCAAAGGCATCTCCGAGTCCGAGCTTCTCGTGTACGATGAGACCGCCCCGGATTCGTCGCTCGCGTTTCTCCTCAGCCGCGAGGGCCGCCCCGGATTCCCCGTGCCCATTGGCGTCTTCCGTGATGTGACGCTGCCGACCTATGACGAACTGATGAGTGCTCAGATTGAGCAGGCGCAAGTCAAGAAGGGGAAGGGATCTCTCAAAGATCTGATCTACAGCGGCATGCGGTGGACGGTTAAAGAGAACGGGACCCAGGCGTAGGGTCGGTGCCGCGTCCGTGTGATGTGATGGTGCCACGGCTCTTTAGAGCCGTGCGCTCGTGCTGACGCTATGGCTAACGGGAGGGCGAGGCTCCTGCCGAGCCTCTTCCCGCGCGGAGAAAGAGGCTCGGCTGGAGCCTCGCCCTCCCCTGCTGAGTGGGAGGCATTGTTCAGAGTCACGAGATCACCGACGACAAGCATGTGGGGCCCCCGCGTCCCTTGTGGCGCGGGCGTCCCGCCCGTGCGCCCGTGGTGATCATGGGCATGATGCCCATACCACAATGAACGGCTCCCCCACCAAAATCCTCTGGCTGTTTTCCGCCACGGAACCGCCGTTTCTCGCGTATGCGTAGAAGCGGTGGGGAGAACGGGGTCCACACCGCGTCAGCATCTGATTTCGTGGAGGAGACTTCTCGCGTGGTCACACAGGAACAGGTACTTCAGGCTCTCCGGCGTGTCCAGGATCCAGACCTGCATCGGGACATCGTCACCCTCGGATTCGTCAAGGATATGCGCATCTGCGACGGTGCCGTGGCGTTCACTCTCGAACTGACCACGCCCGCCTGCCCGGTCAAGGACCGGATGAAGCAGGAGGCTGAGGCGGCCGTCTTAGGCCTTGATGGAGTCGATCAGGTCAGCATCAAGATGGATGCGCAGGTCCGCGCATCCGCCGGAACCATGATGATTCCCGGCATTCGCAATGTTCTCCCTGTCGCATCCGGCAAGGGCGGCGTGGGCAAGTCGACTGTCGCCGCCAACCTCGCGGTGGTGCTGGCGCAGAGCGGTGCGCGTGTCGGCCTGATGGATGCCGATGTCTACGGCCCCAGCATTCCCACCATCATGGGGATCACCGACATTCCCCACGCAGGCAACGAGGGGATTGTCCCTCTCGAAGCGCATGGCGTCAAGGTCATCTCGATGGGGTTCTTCCTTAAACCGGATCAGGCGGTTGTCTGGCGCGGGCCGATGCTCTCCAAGATGATCGATCAATTCCTCGGCGGCGTCGAATGGGGCGAGCTGGACTATCTCGTCGTCGATCTCCCCCCCGGCACTGGCGACATCCAGTTGAGCCTCTGCCAGAAGATACCGCTGACCGGTTCGGTCATCGTCTCCACACCGCAGGACGTGGCGTTGAAAGTGGCGGAGAAAGCGGTCATCATGTTCAATCAACTCAAAAGCCCGATCCTCGGTCTCGTGGAAAACATGAGCTACTTTGTCTGCCCGCACTGCGGCAATCGTGAAGAGATATTCGACTCAGGCGGCGCCGAACGCGCCAGCAAGCGTTTGGGCATCCCATATCTGGGAGGCATTCCGCTCGCCACAAACATCCGTCAGACCTCCGACAGCGGCTTGCCGATTGTCGTGTCCGATCCGGATTCTGCGTCGGCGCAGGCATTCCAGACGATCGCGCGCAACCTCGCCGCGCAAATCAGCATCCGCAATATCGAGACCGAAGAGCAGCAACTGGTGAAGATCACGTTTTGATGAGATTGCGGCCCGCCTGTACATGACTCCCGCACCGAACTACACACCCATCGAAATCGGCCGCGCCAACCAGCACGACGTGCGTGTGAAGTGGGCCGATGGCCGCGAGACGATCTACCCGGCGCGCTTCCTGCGACTGTCGTGCCCCTGCGCTGAATGCATCGAGGAAATGACAGGCCGCCGCATGATTCGTGATTCGTCTGTCCCCCCCGATGTCCACCCGCTCTCGATCCACCCGGTCGGCCGTTACGCCATCCAGATCCTCTGGAGCGACGGCCACAACACCGGCATCTACACGTGGGAGAGGCTGCATGAACTGGCGGGGCGGATTCCCGCAAGATAGTAAGGAGTGCCGATCCTCTGCACTGGTCTCGGTCGGCGCTTATGGAAGAGCTAGGGCGATGATCCGGGTTGTTTGCTGGCACGTACCGATAGAGTAAGCCAGCCCCCGATCAGTAGGAACGGCACGAGAGACAGCCAAGCCAGCCGCTGATTCCCAGACAGAGAGGACACTGAACCGAACACGAGTGGACCCATTGTGGCCGCCACGCGACTCGATAGGGCGTTGAACCCAAAGAACTCTCCTATCTTGTCGCTCGGAATCAGATTAGAAAGAAAAGCCCTTCCAATTGCCTGGGTGGATCCGATCACGAGTCCCATGAGTACACAGATCAAGTAGAGGGATGCCCTGGAGGTGGAACTGGAGATCATTAGAACGATCAGCAGCCAAACTCCCACGGAGGCAAGCAAGGCCCCTTTGAGATTTCATCGATCTCCGAAGTGCCCTGCGATCCACGATGCTGGAAAGCCAATGAACTGGACCACCACGGTAAAAATCAGAATTTGCCGGGTTGCGAGACCAAACGTTGTCGACAGGTAATTGGCAGAGAAGTGGAACACGGAAGGGACATCATCCCCCCTTGAGTGATCTGATGATTTTTGGCCGGACGGGGCTGAGGGACTTGCGGGAATGGCTGCGCCGATGTGATTGGCCAGAAGGCCACCCCTCAAAACAGTG
>Ga0315273_10000534_pt1 | contig 40604 bp, 33 predicted proteins | sample YL17G02_0_MG_FD_205753 | JGI IMG/M metagenome (GOLD analysis project Ga0315273, IMG submission 205753) | Sediment microbial communities from Yellowstone Lake, YNP, Wyoming, USA - YL17G02_0 | ecosystem: Environmental > Aquatic > Freshwater > Lake > Sediment | place: USA: Wyoming | collected...
AACGCGTGTCTTACTGCATCACGGAGGCAGAGGCTGGAACAGATGTGTCGGGAATCAAGACGGCTGCCCTGCGTGACGGAACGGGCTGGCGCCTCAGCGGATCGAAAATCTGGATCCACAACGCGCCGGTCGCCGATGTGGGCTTTGTGCTGGCACGCACCGACCCCTCGGCCGGCAGTCGTGGCATGTCCATTTTCATCGTCGACCTCGCAAGCCCCGGCGTCACGCGGGGCAAAAAGGAAAACAAGATGGGCCAGCGCGCCTCCCCTGTGGGTGCCCTGCATTTTGAAGATGTAAGACTGGGTGAAAATGCGCTGCTGGGACCCCTCAACCGTGGCTTCCATATCATGATGAGCGTTCTCGACAAGGGCCGCATCGGCATTGGTGCACTTGCCGTAGGGATAGCGCAGGCAGGCCTGGAAGCTGCTGTCGATTTTGCCAAAACCCGCAAGCAGTTCGGCAGGGCCATTGCGGATAACCAGGGTCTACAATGGCTGATGGCGGACATGAAGAAAGATATCACCGCAGCACGGGCGCTTGTGCACCGCGCCGCCATGACCATGGATGCCGGGCAAAAGGCCACCATGGACTGCTCTATCGCCAAGTGTTTCGCAGGCGATGTAGCAGTTCAGCACACAGCAAACGCCATCCAGATCTTCGGCGCATCAGGCTATATCCGTGGTTTTGAAGTGGAGCGACTCTATCGCGACGCCAAGATTACCCAAATCTATGAAGGCACGAACCAAATCCAGCGCACCATTATTGCCCGCGAATTGCTGAAGGACGGTGCATGACGGATGATTTTGCTGCGGCGGTCGGTGCCTCCGCCCGCTTTTCCCGGACACTGGCGGAAAGTGGCATCTATCTCTTTGCAGGATTGACCGGGGACCTTTGCCCCAATCATATGGACGAACAGTTCATGGCGAAAACAGTCTACGGGCGGCGCATTGCTCACCGAGCACTTCTTGTCGAATTCATGTCGCGCGCCTCAACAGTGATTACTGATGGCTGCGGTCGGTTATCCAAGGCCTTTTATGCGGTTTCATTGGGTTATGATCGGATCCGCTTCCTGAGGCCGGACTTCGTTGGCGACACGACTACCATTGGCTTCACGATCAGCACGGCCGCGGCGGATACGATGCGAACGCCCGCTGAAATTCAGCTCAAGAATCAAAATGAAGAGGTTTGTGCGATTGCAACACATATCATGGAGCGGCTTCCAATAAGTAAGTCATAGACTGTTGCCGTCGTATATGTAACGATCTGGTTATCGAAAAAATTAGTGCCTGTTGGCAAAAATAGTGGAGCGGAACTCCAGTCACTATGGGAAAAGCATTTGACTACATCATTGTCGGCGGCGGATCAGCGGGTTGTGTCCTGGCTTCACGACTGACCGAAGATCCCGATACGCGTGTCCTTCTAGTGGAGGCAGGTGGGGCAGACAACTACTTCCTTTATCATTGGCCGGCAGGCTTTGCCAAAATGACCAAGGGGATCGGGTCCTGGGGTTTTTCAACGGTCCCGCAGAAGCACATGCAGGATCGTGTCTTCTGGTTCACGCTTGCAAAGGTGATCGGCGGCGGATCCACCATCAATGCACAAATATACACGCGCGGCATGGCCTATGATTACGACCACTGGGCTGAGCTTGGCTGCGAGGGTTGGAGCTTCCAGGACGTGCTGCCCTATTTCCGCAAATCGGAGGACAATGACAGCTTCGAAAACGAGTTGCACGGCAAGGGAGGCCCGCTTGGCGTCTCGAAACCCTTGGCTGCACTTCCGATCTGCGAAACCTTTTTTAAGGCAGCGGCCGAAAAGGGCATACCGCGTAATCTGGACCTCACCAGCGCCAATCCGGCAGGGGTTGGCTATTACCAGTTGACCCAGCGCGACGCGAAACGCTCGTCAACCGCGCGCACTTTCCTGAAACAGGCCGTGGGTCGCACCAATCTCACCGTCATGCTCAATCAATTCGTCTTGCGCATAGTGGTTGAGAAGGGCCGCGCCATCGGCGTTGAAGTGATGCAAAACGGTCAGCGAGAAATCTTGCGTGCGGATCGCGAGGTTGTTCTGAGTTCCGGAACTGTCGGCTCTCCGAGACTGCTTCAGCTTTCGGGGATTGGGCCCGGCGATCACTTGAGGTCGGTCGGCATTCCGGTGGTGCATAACCTGCCAGGCGTCGGCTCCAACCTGCAGGATCATCTCGACGTTTGCGTCATTGCCGAGTGCACGGGCGATCTCAGTTATGACAAATATGGGAAACCGTATTGGGCAGCGCTTGCTGCCATGCGCTACCTTTTGACGGGGCGCGGACCGGTCGCATCAAGCCTGTTCGAAACAGGTGGCTTCTGGTATCTGGAAAAGAATGCACCTGCCCCTGACGTACAGTTTCATTTAGGCTTGGGCTCAGGCATCGAGGCGGGAATCGCCAAGTTGACCAATGCCGGCATTACCTTGAATTCGGCCTACATGAGACCCCGCTCGCGCGGTACCGTGCGCCTGAAAAGCAGCGATCCCAACGCTCCACCTTTGATTGATCCCAACTACTGGTCCGACCCCCATGATCGCAACATGTCGCTTGCCGCTCTGCAACTGGCGCGTGACATCATCGGGGCCGACGCATTCAAGGGCAGTATTGCAGCAGAGCGCCTCCCGGGAAAGAACTGCACTTCGCCCAAGGACATTCTTGACTATGCATGCCGCATGGCTAAGACCGACCACCATCCCGCCGGTACATGCGCCATGGGACATGGCGACATGGCGGTCGTTTCACCCCAGCTCATGTTGCATGGGCTTCAGGGACTGCGGGTCGTCGACTGCTCAATCATGCCCGCCCTCGTGTCGTCAAACACCAACGCGGCAACCATTATGATTGCAGAAAAGGCGGCGGACATGATCCGCGCCGGTTCGTAGAAAGGGTTAAGCCCATGTCAGGAATCAACTTACGCAAATTTGGCCGTACCAGCCTCTCCGTCACCGATATGGGATTTGGTGCAGCCCCCATCGGCAATTTCCTGAAACCAATTTCCGAGCATGACTCGGAAGCCATGATCAATCGCGTCTGGGATGCTGGGGTTAGATATTTTGACACCGCCCCCTACTATGGCCATGGCCTTTCGGAGGCGCGCGTAGGGCAGTACCTGCGCTGGCGGCCACGCCACGAATTCGTTCTGTCCAGCAAGGTGGGGCGTGTCCTCAAGCCGGCGCTGCGCCAGGACATTGACTTTGCGCCCTGGGTCGATGGCCTGCCCTTCCGCTGCAAATATGATTACTCCTATGACGGCACCATGCGCTCCTTCGAGGACTCCTTGCAGCGGCTTGGCCTCGAATACATTGATATCCTTTTCATCCACGACGCGGATGTCTTCACCCACGGGCCCGAAATGCAGAAGGTGTATTTCAAGCAGGCGATGGACGGCTGCTACCATGCCCTTGTCGACCTGCGCGACCAGGGCCTCGTGAAGGCCATCGGCGTTGGCGTCAACAACTGGGAGGTCATGCTCGATTTCATGCAAGCCGGTGACTTTGATACGCTGCTGGTGGCGGGGCGTTATACTCTGCTGGAACAGGACGCCCTCAACGAGCTGCTGCCCTTGTGCGAACGCCGCAAGACGGCCGTTGTCATAGGCGGCGGATTCAATGGTGGCATCCTAGCAACCGGCGCGGTACCGGGGGCCAAATGGAACTATGCCCCTGCACCCGAACCCATCATGGAAAAGGTTGGCAAAATCGAAGCGGTCTGCAAACAGCACAGGGTGCCACTGCCTGCCGCTGCCCTGCAGTTCCTACTCGCCCATCCCACCGTTGTCTCGCATATACCGGGCACGCGGAGTGTGGCCCAGATGGAACAGAACATCGCATTGGTGAGCCACCCCATACCACACCAGTTCTGGGCCGACCTGAAATCCCAGGGTCTCTTGCGCAAGGATGCGCCTGTGCCGGAATGACGGAAAGGGGCGGCGCTGCGCTTACGGAAGATTGAAGGTCTCGGCCACGGAGCGGCCGGAGGCGAGGCTTCGCAACCACTCGGCCTCGCGATCAAGTTTGGCCTCGGCAGCAGCAATGAATTCGGCAAGGGACTTCGGGTCGAGCGAAACGAGGCCGTCATCATCACCGATGATCAGGTCTCCCGGGCTGACAAGACGCCCGCCAATGACAACGCTCGCATTCACCTTGCCCCGCTCTGCCGATGTGGGCCCGCGTGGTGTGATGGCACGCGCAAAGACGGATAGCTCCGGCCATTTGGCAAGTGCTGCCACGTCCCGAATGGCGCCGTCGCACACGAGGCCACGCGCACCCAACTGTTTCAGATGACCCCCCAGTATCTCACCGATCATCGCGGTTTCCCTATGCCCACCTGCCGCTATCACCAGGACATCGCCCAGCTTAACCTGATCGAGGGCATAAAGCACTGCACCAAAATCTGGCGGTTCACACAAGGCCGTCACAGCCCTTCCAAACAGGCGTGATTGATGACCCGGCGAGCACAAGGGGCGGATGGCGCGGTCAATCTGGCAAGTGGCGTGTGTCACATCCACAGCTACCGCCACAGGCACGTGGGCCCAACGCGCAATGGCAGCAGCAGAAACCATATCAGCTGGGCAACTATCCAAAATGACGGGCATACTCGTGTTCCTCCGCGTGAGCTATTTCTATCAGGCCTTGAGATAATCCTTCAGCAGCTGGCCGAGGGCCGAGATGCCCTGCACAATCTTGTCGTCGGGTTGCGAGGAATAGTTCACTCGTGCGTGGTTAGTCTCGTGAGTGTGAGGAAAGAAAGTTGCCCCCGGAACATAGGCCACTTTTGCCTTCGGCAAGCTTTGCTCCATCATGAACTTTGCTGAATCAAAACCTTCCGGAAAGGTGAGCCAGGTGAAGAGGCCACCGCTGGGATCGGTAAATCTCACATCCTGGGGAAAGGTTTGCCGAATGGTGTCAAACATCAACTCCTTCTTGCGCAGATAGGCCTGTCGAATGGACCGGATGTGCGCCTCAATGTCGTAGTGGTCGAGAAAGAGAGAGGCAGCGGTCATGTTCAGCGTGCTGCACTGCGTGTCGGCAGCAAGCTTGAGTAGCCCGAGCTTCTGGATAAGGTCTTCAGAAGCAACTGCCCAGCCCAGCCGCATGCCGGGCGCGAGGACCTTAGAAAAACTGCCAAGGAAAACCACCCGGCCTTCAGTGTCCAAACTCTTTAATGTGGGAAGAGAACTGCCCTGATAGCGGATCTCCCTATAGGGAGAATCTTCCAGAACGATGAAATCAAACCGGTTGGCCAGGTCGATCAGGCGCCTGCGCCGATCGGCACTCATGGTGACACCTGTCGGATTTTGGAAGTCAGGAACCGTGTACAGGAACTTAACCCTCTTGGCAGTGTGCAGCTTGCTTTCAAGGTCATCCATGTCCATGCCGTCGGCATCGACGCGGACCGTGACGTAATTTGGTTCGCACGGGTTGAATGCGATGAGTGCGCCCAGAAAGGTGGGATTTTCGGTAATGATGACATCGCCTTGGTCGATCAGAAGTTTTGCCGTAAGGTCCAATCCCTGTTGGCTTCCTTGCAGGATCAACACCTCTTCCGGGGAACATGTGACGCCATCCCGCCCCATTCGTTGGGCAATTTGTTCGCGCAGCCTGGGCAGTCCGTTCGAAAAGCTATACTGCAATGACAGCCGGCCATTGCGCGAAATGGCCTCGGTGTAGACTGCGTTCAGCTGCTCCGTAGGAAACAGCGAAGCGTCAGGGTAGCCGCCGCCGAAGGAAATGATATCCGGGTCCGCACCGAGCCGAAGCAGTTCACGAATGGCAGATGGCTGGACACGCTCCATTCGCTTTGCAAATTGCAAATTCATGGTCATAAATATCGCGAGGTTCTGACATTTTGGCAATGCGCATATTTGTGCTAGACCCCATGCAGATTGTAGGGCCTGTCCACCGGGAAATCGGCACATGAACGAAACTGAGATCGCGCATCTTGCTGAACTCGAACGCCGCGTCTTGTGGCTTGCGAGCTGGATGATCCACAATGCCAACCACGTCCGCGAGGCTTCCGAGGTGAAGGTGGGCGGTCACCAGGCCTCCTCGGCATCCCTCGCCACAATCATGACTGTGCTATACTTCGCGGTCCTCCGCCCGGAGGACCGGGTAGCGGTGAAGCCTCATGCCTCACCCATTTTCCACGCCATCCAGTATCTCGCCGGCAACCAGACGCGGGAAAAGCTTGAGAACTTTCGCGGCTTCACTGGTGCGCAGAGCTATCCGTCGCGGACCAAGGATGTAGATGATGTGGATTTTTCGACAGGTTCGGTGGGTCTTGGCGTGGCACAGACATTGTTCTCCAGCCTGGTGCAGGACTACGTGAAGGCTCATGGCTGGATGAAGGACCGTGCCACGGGCCGCATGATCTCGCTGGTGGGCGATGCCGAGATGGATGAAGGCAACATCTATGAAGCCCTGATCGAAGGCTGGAAGCATGGCGTGCGGAATACCTGGTGGATCGTTGACTACAACCGCCAATCACTCGACGCCGTCATCCGCGAAGGGCTGTGGGAAAAATTCGAGGCCTTGTTCCGCAATTTCGGCTGGGACGTGGTCATCGTCAAGCACGGTTTGCTGCAGCGGCAGGCCTTTGCCGAAGCAGGTGGCGACGTCTTACGCGACTGGATTGACCGCTGCCCCAACCAACTCTATGCAGCCCTGACCTTCCAGGGCGGTGCGGCCTGGCGCAAGCGCTTGAGCGATGAAATTGGCGACCAGGGGCCTGTTTCCAAACTCATCGAGAAGCGCACGGATGCTGAACTTGCAACCCTCATGGGCAACCTCGGTGGCCATGATATCCCTTCTTTGCTTGCTGCCTTTGCCAAGGCCGCCGCCCACGACCGGCCCACCCTTTTCATCTGCTATACCATCAAGGGGTTCGGGCTGCCGCTGGCCGGACACAAGGACAATCATGCAGGCCTGATGACGCCGGCCCAGTTCGAGATCTTTCAGGAGAGCCTTGGAGTTCGCAAGGGCCATGAATGGGAGAAGTGGGAAGGCACCCAAACGCCAGCCTTCGGCTTGCAAGCCTTTGTCGACCAAGCAGCGTTCTTTGCCAAGGGGTGCCGACGCCTCGACGCGCAGCCCGTTGCAGTGCCTGACATGCTTGCCTTCCCGCCAGCAGGCGGCAAGCCCGTATCCACACAAATGGGCTTTGGCCAGATCCTCAATGAAATTGCCCGGGATGACGGCCCCTTCGCCAGTCGTATTGTCACTGTTTCACCGGATGTCACCGTGTCCACTAATCTCGGACCCTGGGTGAACCGCCGCGGTCTTTTTGCCCTGGAGAAGATGGCTGACACCTTCAAGTCCGAACGCATTCCATCCACCTACACTTGGGAATTCTCGCCACAGGGTCAGCATCTTGAGCTCGGCATTGCGGAGTCCAACCTCTTCCTCATGCTGTCGGCGCTCGGACTATCTCACAGCATCAACGGCGAAAGGCTGCTGCCCATCGGCACAGTCTATGATCCCTTCATCTACCGGGCCGCCGATCAATTGAACTACGCCTGTTACCAGGATGCGCGCTTCATGCTGGTGGCAACGCCTTCAGGTGTGACCCTTGCTCCCGAGGGAGGTGCGCATCAATCCATCGGCACGCCGCTTGTCGGCATGGCACAGGACGGCCTGTGTGCCTTCGAGCCTGCGTTTCTTGATGAACTCGCCGTCATCATGCGGTTTGCTTTCGAATATATGCAGCGCGACGGCAGGGGAGAGGTCGACGAACACAGTTGGCTGCGCGACCATACGGGCGGTTCGATCTATCTGCGCCTGTCAACCCGGCCATTGGAGCAGCCGACGCGCATCCTCACACCGGAGCTTTCCCGCGACATCGTCGATGGCGGCTACTGGATGCGCAAGCCGGGCCCGAATGCGCAGGTGGTGCTGGCCTATACTGGTGCGGTGGCACCCGGGGCCATCGAGGCTACCGGCCTCATGGCCGAGGACCGGCGTGATATCGGCCTGCTCGCCATCACCTCGGCAGACAGGCTGAACGCGGGATGGACGGCCGCACAGCGGGCACGCGAGCGCGGGCAGATGCAGGCACGCAGTCACATTGAACGGGTGCTGGGAGAATTGCCACCCGACTGCATCTTGATAACGGTGATTGACGGCCATCCTGCTACCTTGGCCTGGCTTGGCTCCGTGCACGGCCATCGCACCCGGTCATTGGGCGTTGAACATTTCGGGCAAACCGGAACCATTGACGATCTCTATCGGCACCATGGGATTGATGCGGCCAGCATTATGCGGGCAGCCGAGGCCATGGCTCCGGCGCGGCCCATCCGCTTTCGAAAGGTTGTCTAACTTGCGGGGGGGGACTTTTCTGCCCTTTGGGCGTTGCTTGAAACACCAGCAACACATTCCCCTCTTATCGTATAGTATCGGACCAACAGCATCGACTACACCATGTTGCGGCGGTCAAGAGGAGTAGATTCTAGCTCATGCGCCGTTACCTCTGTCCGCATTGTTCCAATGAAGTACATTTTGATAACACGGCCTGCGTGAAATGCGGCTGGTCTCTTGGCTATGCGAGCGCGACGGATCAATTCAGCGCGACCGCGTTCCATGTTCCGGCCGGACGAAACGATGGCCCCACGATGAAAATATGCGCCAACCGCAACCTGATCGGCTGCAATTGGCTGGTAGAAGAACATAGAACATTGCCCTTTTGCTTGAGTTGCCGCCACACGCTGATCATCCCTGATCTTTCCACTGGCGCAAACATTGGAAGGTGGGCACAACTGGAGCGCGCCAAGCGCATGCTGTTTTACGCCCTGCAGAAATTTGCCCTTCCCCTGCCCCAACAAGACACGGCTCCGGCACAATGGTTGCGTTTCGAGTTCAAGGCGGACCTTCTGTCCTTCAATGGCGAACGCACTAAGGTGCTCACCGGTCATGCGGCAGGCGTGGTCACCATCAATATCGCCGAGGCCGACGATGATGTGCGCGAGCGCCACCGCGTTTCCATGGGCGAGCCCTACCGTACCCTCATCGGCCACTTCCGCCACGAAGTTGGCCATTACTACTGGGACCGCCTGGTTGAGGACGCAGGGAGAACCGACAGTTTCCGCCACGTGTTCGGGGACGAACGGGTCGACTATGCGCGCGCCCTCAAAAGACATTATGATTTTGGCGTTGCACCGGGTTGGGAGCAGCTCTGTGTGAGCTCCTACGCCAGTTCGCATCCGTTGGAAGATTTCGCCGAAACCTGGGCGCATTACTTCCATATGGTTGACGGATTGGAGACCGCCCAGAGCTACGGCATAGGTACTGGTACGATGGCCCCCGGTCCCTATGCCTGCGAGGATTTCAGCGCTCTCGTCAGAGATTGGGTTCCCCTCACCGTCGCCATGAATGCCATGAACCGCTCCATCGGAAACCGTGATTACTATCCTTTCGTGCTGTCAGAGGCGATCGAGACCAAGCTGCGATTTGTGCATGAATTGATACATAGTAAGAAGTGAGTACCCTTTACACCGGGGTCACATCCACTGACTGTTTACTCTTGTGGCTGCCGTGGCTGCGCAGCACGCCCTTGATGGGGGCAACGTCAGCGTAGTCGCGGCCGCGTGCAACGATCACATGGTCGGAACCTGCAAAGATCGCATTGGTGGGATCATATTCAACCCAGCCCACTCCATTTCCACACCATGCCCGCACCCAGGCATGCATGGCGTCGGCGCCATCGAGTCTGCTCTTGCCCGGTGGCGGGATGGTCCGCAGGAAGCCGCTCACGTAGCCCGCTGGAATTCCTAGACCGCGCAGGCAGGCAATCATGATGTGGGAGAAATCCTGGCAAACGCCGCGGCGGCGCTGGAATGCGTCCAGCATGGGCGTATCCACCTTGGTGGCTTCCGGGTCGTAACGAAAGTCCCTGTGCAGCGCCTGCCCCACCAACACGACAGCGTCCAGCACTGACGGATTGCTCACCAGCAGGCTACGCGCATAATAGGTCGTTTCCCTGTCGATGGGCACGCGCGCGGTAGTACCCATGAAGTGGTGTGGTGCCCAGGCCTCCAGGCTTCTATAGGAGGCGATGTCTTGGGCCAGTGAGGCTAGGGGAAGAGAAGGCTTGAGCTGCCGGCTGGGCGCCGGTCGCTCAACGCGCGACTGTACGGAAAATTTTATTTTCTTGTGGGCATCCAGATAGGCCAGCTCAACATTCTTGTTGCCAAAGAAATCGGTATGCACCCTCAACTCGGCAGGCGGAGGATCAACCCTGAGGGTTCCTGCAATCTGGCGCTGTTCGCCAGGAAGGTCGGCTGGCAACAAACGCGCCATGTGGCGGCTGGCGTCGGCGGGAAAATCGTAAATGTAGGTGATGTGGAGAGAAATATCATATAGCATGATGTCCTACTAGCTCAGATACGCTGCGGTGAGCAGATCGGATATCACGGCGACTTCCGCATCAAGTGCATTCAGCGCTGCCGTGTCCACGGCCTCGGGAAATTTTGCAGCCAGGTTTGTGCTCACCCTCAGAATGGCTCCCTGCAGGGGCGAAAGCTGTTGGTGCGCATCGATGCCGGGGAGGAAGGCTGTGTGATCGGAGATTTGGTTGAGCTGGTAGATGATGGCGCGTGGGTTGAGCGGGTCGAGAGCCAGGAGATCGATGATGGTGGACCGGTTGGTTGCCACCGCGTAGCGCTGCCGGTGCGTCATAGTGCTATCGGCCACTTCAACGGCCAAATCGAGGCTACCGTCATCGCTGTTGGAATCCGCAAACACGGCGAGCATGGAAGCAAGCGAACTTGCCCGCTCCAGCGAGCGGCCGATGGAGAGGAAGCGCCAGCCCATGGAACGGTACATGTTCTCATGCACCAGACCGGAGAAACCGGACAACTTGCGCAGCAGCACGCTCATGGCGCGCGCCATGTCATCGCCGGGTGTGGCGGTAATCACCATCTTACCCACCGTCTTGGAAAGATCATCGAGGGCTAGCCAGCCATCAAGCGAGAAACGGTCGCGCACGTGGCTGGCGGCGGCTGCCGCGGAAGAAACCGTTTGCACAACCCCAAGGGGCAAGCCCTTTGACGGATCCGCCCCGATGGACTTAAGATACTCGCAAACCTGCTGCAGCAGCGATGTTTCAATAGACCCCACTTCCACCAGCCGCAGATGAAAAGCGCGCAGCATGCGGATAGTATTTTCGGCGCGCTCCACATAGCGGCCCAACCAGAACAGGTTGTCGGCCGCACGGCTCGGCAGTACGGTTGGTTGCTGGCGTACGAAGTGAGCCGAGGGATGCTCCAGCATGGTTTCAGTCCGCACCGGCTTGTTGCTCACGATCCAGACATCTGCAGCGGAGCCGCCGCTCTGCATGGCGAGGGCGGTTGACTTACCGGCAGGACCAATGCGGGCGAAGCCGCCGGGCATGACCTGCCAGCCGTTTTCGTTGCGCGCGAGGAATACCCGCAGGCTCATGGGATGGGGTGCCAGCACATCGCCTACAAAGGCGGGCGTGGTGGATAGGCTCACAACTTCCTGCGCTACCAGTTGCCCAGCACCCCGGTCGATAAAGCCCTCGATCCTCTCATGGATCAGGGGCATATGGGCGTTACGTGGCGCCCGCATGTCATCCACATCGAAATGCTGGCGCGTGGCAAAGGCATTGCCGATGGTCATGCGCGACGCGTTGGCCTTCACATAGTTGCGCTCGACCTCCTGGCCGCACCACCAGGTGGCCACGTTGGGAATGGCAAGCGGCCGGCCCGCCAGGGTCTCGCTGATCTTGGGGAGAAAAGCGAGGAAAGCCTGCGTCTCCAGAATGCCGGACCCCAGGGCGTTCACCGTGGTCACCGTACCATCGCGCACAGCACCGAGAAGCCCGGGTGTGCCGAGCCTGGAACTTTCATCAAGCTCAAGGGGATCGGCCCAGGCCGCATCGAGCCGGCGCCATAATACGCTGATGGGACGCAAGCCTGCCACGGTGCGTACCATGAGATGGCCGTTCCGAACCGTCATGTCCTCGCCCTCCAGCAGCATGAAGCCGAGGTAACGGGCTATGTAGGCATGCTCGTAATAGGTTTCGTTCAAGGGGCCAGGCGTGAAAATTCCTACCCGACTGTCATCCTCGGCACGCAGTTCAAGAAGCCGATCGCGAAACGTGCGAAAGAAGCCAGCCAGCCGGTGTACATGCGAGCGCGTGAAAATGTCGGAATAGACGCGCGATGTAGCGATGCGGTTTTCCAGGGCAAAGCCAGCACCCGAAGGGGCCTGGGTCCGGTCGCCCAGCACCCACCACTGGCCCTGCGGCCCCCGCCCGATATCAAAAGCCACGAAGTGGAGAAAGTTTCCCGAGCGCGGGCTTATCCCCACCAGCGGGCGCAGCCATTCAGGATTGTCGGCAATGAGGGGGGGAGGGATATGACCATCTGCAACGAGTTGGTTCTTGCCGTAGAGATCGGCCACCACCTGTTCCAGCAATTCAGCACGCTGAACAAGGCCGGCACCGATACCTGCCCATTCATCCTCATCAATGAGAACCGGCATGGCGCTCAACGGCCAGTCCCGGTCGCTCGCATCCTGCGAACCATAACGGCGATAGAAGACGCCCGCATCCCGGAGATATTGCTCGCCGCGCGCGATGCGCGTTCGCATTTCCACAGGCGACAGTTTTTCGAGGGCTGCCATGAAACCCGACCAGACGGGCCGAAGTCTTCCGTCAGGCCCCACCAGTTCATCGGGCGTTTCGCCGATAGCCTGGTAGGCTGACAGGAGGCGCGAGGCCGAATTCTTGGTTGCAGCGTTGCCGTGAAGTTGCATTTTTCTATGGGCCGGGTGGTCGACGGAGATCGAGGGTCAGGGGGAAGTCGCGATGCACCACCTCCTGCGGTGGCGTATATAAACCAGGAGTATGGCCACGACTCTCGAATCGCGCAAGGCGGCGTGCGTCGGCCTCGTTTCCGTTGACGGGGAAGGTATCGTAGGTGCGCCCGCCAGGATGGGCGGTATGGTAAACACATCCGCCCAGCGACCGTCCGGTCCAGGTATCGTAAATGTCGAAGGTCAGTGGCGCATTCACCGGCAATGTGGGATGCAATGCCCTGGCGGGTTGCCAGGCCTTGTAGCGCACGCCGGCCACCGCCTTGCCGCTGGCATAGGTTCTGGCGAGTGGCAGGCTGCGGCCATTGCAGGTTACCGTGTAGCGATCTGCCGTTGCTGCGGTGAGCGTGACCTGCAGGCGCTCAACCGAACTGTCGGTGTAGCGGACGGTTCCGCCAATCGCACCGGTTTCGCCCAGCACGTGCCAAGGTTCGAGCGCCTGGCGCAGTTCCAGGTGAACGCCCTCGTATTCAACCTCACCGCAAAAGGGGAAGCGGAATTCGATTTGCGCCTCATACCAGTCACTGCGCATTTTGAAACCGTGATCGCCGAGGTCACGCAGAACATCGAGAAAGTCTTCCCAGATGAAATGCGGCAACATGAAACGGTCATGCAGGCTGGTTCCCCAATAGACGGGACTTCCATTCAAGGGCATATGCCAATGGCGGGCGATGATGACCCGGATCAAGAGCTGCTGTGCCAGGCTCATGCGGGGATCTGGCGGCATTTCAAAGCCGCGGAATTCGACAAGTCCAAGGCGTCCTGCCGGACCATCCGGCGAGTAGAGCTTGTCGATGCAGATTTCCGTACGGTGGGTGTTGCCGGTGACATCGATCAGGATGTTGCGCAACAACCGGTCAACCAGCCAGGGCAAGGGTGGCGGCACCTGCTGCGATGAAGGAATCTGTGCCAGGGCTATTTCCAGTTCATAAAGGCTGTCGTGGCGCGCTTCATCGATACGTGGGGCCTGGCTGGTGGGACCGATGAACAATCCGGAAAACAGGTAAGACAGGCTGGGGTGGCGCTGCCAGAACAGGATGAGGCTCTTGAGAAGGTCAGGCCGCCTGAGAAACGGGCTGTCCATGGGCGTGGCGCCGCCGACCACCACGTGATTGCCGCCGCCTGTCCCCGTATGACGCCCGTCGATCATGAACTTGTCGGCACCCAGTCTGGTTTGGTACGCTTCCTCGTAAACGGCCTGGGTGATGGACACGCAGTCCTGCCAGCTTGCGGCGGGATGAATGTTCACCTCGATGACGCCAGGATCGGGCGCTACACGGACGACGTTCATGCGTGGGTCGTGCGGTGGCGCATAGCCTTCGATATGGACAGGCACGCCCATCGATTTTGCTGCCGCTTCCGCTGCCGCCACCAGTTCAAGATAATCATCGATGCGCTCCACCGGCGGCATGAACACGCATAGCCTGCCATCACGGGGCTCAACCGACATGGCGGTGCGTACGGCACCGTCAACGTCACCGAGTTTCTGCTCGACGCGGTCCTGCACGGCTTCGGCCGCCATGAAGGATGCCCTGGCCTGTTCGCGCGCATCCGCCTCCTCACGGTGAGCGCCATCAATGGCAAAGCCTGGCAAGGGGCCCCTCGCTTCTGTGGGATCTGGGATATATGTGTAGGGATACTTGTCGGCAGGCACATGCGGCAGTGTGCCAAGCGGCAGGCGATAGCCTAGCGGGCTGTCACCCGCGACGAGGAAGAGATGGCCACGCCTGGTGCTCCATTTTTCCGAGCGCCAGCGCAGGCCGGTTGCCTTTGACTGCCAGCGCTGGATGGGGAGCACGAACCCTGAGGGGTTTGTGAGGCCGCGTTCGAATACACGCGCAATGCGGTGGCGCTCCTCGGCATCCTTGAGCCTGGAATTTTGGGGGGTGACGTTTTCCGGAAGGTTACCTTCCTTGATGATCCATTCAGCAGGATCCTCATAGGCGGGTGCCACGAAGCTCTGTTCGACCCCCAGTTCCGCAGCAATGCTCTTGAGCAGGTTTTCAGCACTCTCGGCCGTTGCCTTTGTATCATCACCTTCATGGGCAATCAGGGTCGGATCGGACCAGATCGGCTTTTCGTCGCGGCGCCAGTAAAGCGAGAAGGTCCAGCGCGGAAGCGATTCACCGGGATACCATTTGCCCTGACCGTAGTGCAGAAACCCGCCGGGTGCAAAACGGTCACGCAGGCGGCGGATCAGCCTGTCTGCCAGCCTCCGTTTGGTGGGGCCGACGGCATCAGTGTTCCACTCGTCGGATTCAAAATCATCGATGGATACGAAGGTGGGCTCACCTCCCATGGTCAGGCGTACATCGCCCACTTGCAGCGATTGCTCCACCTCATCGCCTAACTTGAGAAGAGCGTTCCAGGCCTCTTCGGAAAAGGGCTTGGTGATGCGCGGATGCTCCGCCACCCGGTCAACCCGCATATTGAAGGTGAAGTCCACATTGGCAAAACTCGCGGCACCCGAAATGGGTGCAGCGTTGCGGTAGTGCGGCGTGGCCGCTAGTGGAATATGGCTTTCGCCCGTGAGCAGGCCCGACGTCGGATCGAGCCCGATCCACCCTGCTCCCGGTATATAGGCCTCCACCCAGGCATGCAGGTCGGTAAAGTCTTGGGTGGTGCCCGGCGGACCGTCCAATGAAACGAGGTCTGGCTTAAGCTGGATTAGGTAACCCGACACGAAGCGAACGGCAAAGCCGAGGTGTCGCAAGACCTGGACCAGCAGCCAGCTGGTATCGCGGCAGGACCCCTTGGCAAGTTGCAGCGTCTCATCGGGCGACTGGACGCCCGGCTCCATGCGGATCACGTAGTGAATGTCGTGCGCCATGCGGGCATTGAGATCTACGAGGAAATCGATGGTACCTTTTTTGCCGCGGTCAATAGTATCGAGGAAGGCCGCTAGATGCGGACTCAACGGCTCCAGCTCCCGGTAAATCACCAGGTCGGGCCTGATGTCGTCGGCATAGGCAAAGGGCCAATCCCTGATATTGTCTTCCACGAAGAAATCGAACGGGTTGTAAACCGTCATGTCGGCAACGATGTCGACCTCGATCTTCAATTCATTGACCGGGTTAGGGAATACATAGCGCGCCAGCCAGTTGCCATAGGGGTCCTGCTGGTAATTCACGAAATGGTCGGAGGGCGTGACCTTCAGCGAGTGAGATATCACTCGTGTCCTGCTGTGGGGTGCAGGGCGCAGGCGCACCACCTGCGGCGCAAGCATCACCGGCCGGTCATAGCGGTATTGGGTGAGGTGATGGAGCGCTGCCTTGATTGCCATTTTGTTTTATCAACCCTGTCGTTGGCCCCAGGGTTTCACATTTCGCTGCAACGCACAATGCAATTCAAACCGGGGTTGCGTGTCAGCTACCAGCGGCGGCCAACTCCCTCTACGGAATGGCAAGGGGTATGGTGATATGCATTGTAATATAGGCGATCTTGCGAGACAGAATTGGTCACGGACTATAGCCGCTCACGCAGGATTTCGTAAGGTGCCTTAGCGTTGAAAGTGCCATGCGGTTTTGAGAGATTGTCGAAGCCCTCCCACTGGGCAAGTTTTGCAATGAGATCGACGTCATCTTTGTAAGTGAGCAATTGATAAAACTCCTGTTCGTCGGTTCTATGGGAACGCTGTACCTTGCCGTTGAGTTGCGGTGAACTGGGCTTGATGTAGGCATGGAGGATTGTTTTGTCTTCGACATGCCAGCGGAACTTGGCCTGAAATTGGTGCCAAGACATACTTCAAATTGGACGACTTCAAGGGGGAGGATCATTTTGATATTGTTGCAGCACAGGAAGCGGCCCATACCCGCCCTTGAGGAACAAACGTCAATATCCTAAAGGCCTGGAGAACTAAATGCTGGTGAATGAAAAATGCTCGTCCGAATGGCATATTCTACAGGTGAAGGATGAGAAAGGTGGCTTCGTGTGCCAGACCTCGAGTCTTCGCGGTTGGGTGACACCGGACGGCAGCACCGGTCCCGCCGGAATGGGCGGCTTTGCCGCAGAGGCCGGGCGTTATCACCTTTATGAGGCGCTCATCTGCCCATTGGCGTCGCGTAGGCTCATGGCGCGCAAGGATATTGATGCTTTGAATGAACGCCTCTACTCAAAGCTCAACAACGGTGTTTATCGCACTGGCTTTGTTACCACGCAGGTCGCCTACGAGAAGGCTTTCTGGGGCGTCTTCAAGATGCTAGACGAACTGGGATTGCGCCTCACCAAGGGTGGCCCGCTCCTGTTCGGTGAGTGCTTGACCGCAAGCGACATCCGCCTTTTTGTGACGCTGGTGCGCTTTGATGCGACCTATTATGCCTTGTTCAAAGTCAACTTGCTGCGCATTGCGGATTATCCAGCGCTTTCAGCTTACATGGAGCGCGTGCTGAATGTGCCCGGGTTACGTGAAACGGTGAACATCGATCACATTAGGCGCGGCTATTATTCCATCAAGGCCCTGAACCCCACCGGCATCGTGCTGTCTGACCCGGACCAACCCATGTTTGAGCAGGCAAGCCCGGAACGGAGAGCTGCATGAGTGCTGCCTCCGATAGGCGCCTCGTCATTCTCCTGCACGGTGTCGGCAGCAATGGGGCCGACATGATGGGACTGGCTCAACTTTGGAGGCCTGCTCTTCCAGGTGTGAGATTCGAAGCGCCGAATGCGCCTGAACGCTTTGACCATGGCGGTGGTTTCCAGTGGTTCAGCATTGATGGCTTCACGCAGAACAACCGGGAATCCCGAATTGTGATAGCGCGGGAAGGCTTTGACCGAGTGGTTGCTGCCTGCATTGCCAATCATGGCCTTCAGAACCGCTTGGACCGCGTCGCCTTCGTCGGCTTCTCACAGGGAACCATCATGGCGGTGGAGGCTGTGGTTTCAGGCCGTTGGCCGGTCGCTGGACTGGTCGGTCTCTCCGGTCGTCTTGTCTCGTCGCGGCCGTTCAGTGCCAAAACGTCCACGCCAATCCTTTTACTGCATGGCGCAAATGATCAAGTCATTCCGGCTGCAGAAACAACCAACATGGCTAAGGAACTAATGGCAAACGGCTTCAAGGTGGAAAGCCACATCTATCCCGGTCTCGCCCACGGCATTTCGTCCGAAGGTGCGGCGCGGGCAGCGGAGTTCCTCGCGAGCAAACTTTCCCAATCCCCGCCCTGAGGAGCCAAGCATAGCTTGGCCTCGAAGGACTTGCCGGCCAGTAACTCGCTGCGTGTGCTTCGAGGCACGACTATGCGCCGTGCTCCTCAGCACGAGGGTGATTGGGTATTCTTAGTCCCTGGCGCCTTCGGGCGGTTATCTCGGCAAGGATCGAGAGCGCAATTTCTTCCGGCGAAATAGCCCCGATATCAACACCAGCTGGCGCCTTGATGGCGTCGAAGGCCTCTGGGTTCGCTCCCTTGCCCACCAGCTTTTCGCGCAGGGATGCCATTTTGCGACGACTGCCGACAAAGGCCTTGTACTCTGCTCCAATAGCCAGGACGGCCAGCAGGGCCGCCTCGTCACCCTTCCCCTGGGTGGCGACGACGACGAAACGCTCTGCACCTTCGGTGGCCGGAAGCAGATAGTTTTCGATGCGCCGGTCAACAGCGTCGAAGGCTGTGAGTTCGGCAGCTGGAGCGCAGGCGGTCACCTTGAAACCCATGACTCCCGCCAAGCGCGATATCGCCACCGCCACTGGACTTGAGCCGCAAACCACAAGACTGGGACGGGGCAACACCGGTTCCACGAATATATCCATGGTGCCCTGGCTCGGGCACAGGTTGCGGGCAAAGCGTACGCCATCCCTGACATCACCTGCCGTCACGCCATGCGCTTCGAGTTCGTCCGGCGGCTGCACTGAGATGAGGCGTGGTTGGCCATCGGCAAGAACATCCTGTGCTGCCTTCAAGACGGCGCCCCGCGCGCATCCACCACCGATCCAGCCGCCGGAGATCGTGCCATCGGGCTTAATCACCGCCTTGGCGCCCGCCTTAGCAGCCGTTACCGCAACAGTGCGCACAACGGTGGCAAGCACGAAGGCTTCACCTTTCAGCTTGAGGTCGGAGATAATGTCCATCACATCAGTCGCCATGGTCCACTCCTTCACACCCGCGCCAGGTAGGGTCCAAGGGCAGCAAGACTTTCAAGGTTGTGGGCCGGCGCAAACAAATCAAGATAGGGCATGGCCAGCTGCATGGCTCTCGCCTCCGGCTGGTAGCCGTCCCAGCCGATCATCGGGTTCAGCCAGACGATCCTGCGGCAGCGGCGGCGCAACTGTTTCACCTCGCGCGCCAGAACATCGAGGTCACCGGTATCATAACCGTCGGACAGGATCATGACGCAGCTGCGTGAATTGAGAACACGCTTGGCATGCCACTGGTTGAAGGTGGCGAGACACTCGCCAATGCGAGTGCCGCCGCCCACCCCTTGCGAGAGCAAAGACATGCGCTCGAGGGCGCGGGTTGCATTTTTTTCCTTCATGGCAGCGGATACATGGGCAAGGCGTGTATGGAAAACGAAGGCCTCCGCCTCGTGGAAACTGTCGAGCACACCGTGGATAAAGCGGGTAAATACGGCGGTATAGAGCTGCATGGAGCCCGAGGCATCCAGCAGCATGACCAGACGCAGGGGTTTTTCCTTGCGCTGGCGAAAGCGCAAACTGATGGGGATGCCACCGGTTGCCACGTTGCGGCGCATGGTGGCGCGCAGATCGATGCGGCGGCCCTTCAGGCGGGCGCGTTTGCGGCGGGTCAACCTTGCGCGCATCATCCTAGCGAGACGCTCAGCAGCGGCGTGGGCCCTTTCGAGTTCAACGGGGTCGGCGATCTTGCGGAAATCTGTCGTCGCACTCACTTCAAGGCGCGAGGCGCCAGCATTTTTTGCTTCCGGGCCCTCATCTGCTTCGCCATCCGCAGTACCTGTTGTTTCTTCACCGAGTTCGCTGGCCTCGCCCTGCCCTGTTCCGCCCGCAGGAGATGAGACCGTGGGCCGCGTGGATCCGGGTGCAGCGCCAGCCACCTTCAGCACACGTTTCATGCCCTTGCCGAGCCAAAAGGATTCGAACAGGGCATCAAAGGCTTGCCAGTCGGATGCCCTGGAACAGAAGAGTGCCTTGAAGGCAGACCGCAGGACCGAGGCTCGCTCCACACCGATCTCCGCGGCGATCCTTGCGGCATCCGCACTTTCCCGCAGGCCAACGATGAAGTCATGGTCGCGCAAGAGTTTGGCAAAGGCGGCGATGCGCTTTAGGATCGCATCACCCAGCGGATCAAGGTCTTCCGGTGCGTGACTGGTGCAGCAACTCATGCGACCTTCCCCAGAATGCGTTGAGCCACTTCGGGTGTGAAGCGCGACTTGTCCTCCTGCGTTTTTACAAGGCACATCATGGTGCTGAACACCAGTTCGGGATCGGCATGCAGATCCCTGATCTCGAGGCCCATGAGGGCAGCGGCCCAATCCAAAGTTTCGGCAACGCCCGGAACTTTGCGCAACTCCTCCTTCCGAATTTTTTCCAGGGCAAAGGCAATCTGGGTTGCAAAACCTGCGCCAATGCCGGGAAGCCTAGCCTGCAGAATGGCCGCTTCGCGGTCGACGCCGGGAAAATCCACGTAGTGGTAGAGGCAGCGGCGGCGCAGCGCGTCGGAAATTTCGCGCGTGCCGTTGGAGGTGAGCACGACACGGGGAATACTGGTGGCCGTGATAGTGCCAAGTTCTGGAACTGTGACCTGGAAATCCGAAAGCAGTTCCAGCAAGAATGCTTCGAATTCCTCGTCGGCTCGGTCGATCTCGTCGACCAGCAGAATGGGTGGCCTAGGCTGGCGGATGGATTTGAGCAGCGGCCGCTCGAGCAGGTATTTTTCGGAGAAGATATCGTCCTCCGTCACCTTGTCTCCCGCCTGGATGGCCAGCAGTTGGCGCTGGTAATTCCACTCGTAGAGCGCGTCAGAACGGTCCAGCCCTTCATAGCACTGCAGGCGAATGAGTTCCGTGCCGTGGGCTTTCGCAAGGGCTATGGCCACCTCGGTCTTGCCAACGCCCGCCTCGCCTTCCAACAGCAGCGGGCGCTGCAGCATATCCATGATGAAGAGCGCCATGGCCAGTTCACTATCAGCCACGTAGCCTGCCTTGGCTAGTTTCTCACTGAGTTCGGAGAGAGGCATTCCCATGGCAGTTCTTGTGTCTTAGCCCGCCCCCGTCAGCTTACCACGCCAAGTTTCTTGGCTGCTTCCCAGTTGCGCCAATAGTCGTGCGGCATCTGGATATGGACTGCACCCAGGAACCCGAAGGCGTCGTTCACCGCATTGGAAAAGGCGGGAACGCCGCCCACATTGGGGCTTTCGCCCACACCCTTGGCACCGATCGGGTGGTGCGGTGAAGGGGTAACTGTGAAGTCGGTTTCCCAGTGGGGAGTTTCAACGGCGGTCGGCATGAAGAAATCCATGAAGGAACCCGTAAGCACATTGCCGCCTTCGTCGTAGCGGATCTCCTGGCCCATGGCGATGGCAAACGCTTCGGTAAGGCCGCCATGCACCTGGCCCTCGATGATCATCGGGTTGATGCGGGTTCCGCAATCATCCAGGGCGTAGAAACGCCGGATCTTGTAAACGCCGGTATCAACCTCGATGTCCATGACGCAGAAATACGCGCCGAAGGGATAGGTCATGTTGGGCGGGTCGTAGTAGCTTACTGCCTCAAGCCCCGGTTCCATGCCAGGTGGCACCTGGTGGTAGGCCGCCCAGGCGATTTCCTTCATGGACTTGAACTTTTCCGGTAGACCCTTCACGCGGAAGCCGTCGATATCGAACACCAGGTCGTCCTCATGCACTTCGAGCATGAAGGCGGCGATCATTTGCGCCTTGGCCTTGATCTTGCGCGCCGCCATGGCGATAGCTGCACCGGCCACCGGGGTCGAACGCGAACCATAGGTACCAAGTCCATAGGGTGCAGTATCGGTGTTGCCCTCCTCCACCATGATGTCAGCGGCGGGAATGCCGATTTCGGTAGCAATGATCTGCGCCCAGGTGGTTTCATGGCCCTGGCCCGTTGACTTGGTACCGACCCGTGTAATTGCCGACCCCGTGGGGTGAATGCGGATTTCGCAGGAGTCAAACATGGCGATGCCAAGGATGTCGCAATTCTTGGAGGGGCCGGCGCCTACGATTTCGGTGAAGAAGGAAACGCCCACGCCCATGATCTCCCGGGTCTTGCCGGCCTTGAAGTCGGCTTGCTTGCGTTTCTGCTCGGCGCGCAGACCGGCGTAGTCGATCTTCTCCATGGCCTGCTTCATGGCGGTGTGATAGTCGCCTGAATCATATTCCCAGCCCAGCGCAGACTGGTAGGGAAACTGGTCACGGCGAATAAAGTTCTTCATGCGCAGTTCGGCGGGGTCAATTTTCAGTTTCTGCGCCAGGATATCCATGCCGCGTTCGATGCAGTAGGCCGCTTCCGTCACCCGGAAGGAACAGCGGTAGGCAACACCGCCCGGTGCCTTGTTGGTATAGACACCATCCACCGCGACATGTGCCACCGGGAAATCATAGGAACCGGTGACAATGTTGAAGAAGCCGGCCGGCCACTTGGAAGGATCGGCACAGGCATCAAAAGCGCCATGGTCGGCCAACACATGCACGCGAAGTCCCGTCACCTTGCCTTCCTTGGTCGCGGCGATTTCGGTGGTCATGTGATAGTCGCGGGCAAAGCTGGTTGACGTCAGGTTCTCGATGCGGTCTTCGACCCACTTCACGGGCTTGCCGGTGACGATGGAGGCCACGATCGAGCAGATGTAGCCGGGATAGGCACCCACCTTGTTACCGAAGCCGCCGCCCACGTCCGGCGAGATCACATGGATCTTGTGTTCTGGAATGGTGGAGATAAGGGATGCCACGGTGCGGATGACGTGTGGCGCCTGGAAGGTGCCCCACACAGTCAACTCACCTTTGATCTTGTCGAAGGAGGCTACTGACTGACAGGTTTCCAGTGGCGATGGATGGGTGCGGTGATAGGAGATGAGTTCCTTGATGGTCACATCTGCCTTTCGGAAGGCCGCGTCCGTGAGGTCTCTGTCGCCCACCGCCCATTCGAAAATATGGTTGTGGTGCTTGCGGGGGCCGTGGGCTCCGGACATCTTGCCCCTCAAGTCCTCACGCAGCACCGGGGCATTCTTCTCCATGGCCTTGAACGGGTCGACCAGTACGGGCAGCGCCTCGTAGTCAACGACCACCGCCTCGACACCATCGGCTGCAGCATAACGGTCGGTGGCCACGACGAAGGCCACTTCCTGGTTCTGGAACAGCACCTTGCCGTCGGCCAGTACCATTTGCACGTCACCCGCCAACGTGGGCATCCAGGCGAGGTTCACGCCCTTCAGCTCCGTTGCGGTTAGGACAGCCAGAACGCCGGGCACCTTCATGGCTTTCTTGATATCGATCTTCTTGATACGCGCGTGGGGGTATGGCGAGCGCACGAAATCGCCGAACAGCATGCCGGGCAGTTTCAGGTCATCGACGAAATTTCCCTTGCCTTGCGTGAAGCGCACATCCTCGACGCGTTTTCTCTTGCAGCCCATGCCCTCGAGTTTGGCTTCCCGTTCGGCCTTGTTGGGGGACATGTCATTCATTCTGCAGCCTCCAAGAATTCTTCGCCGCGCAATTTTGCTGCGGCGTGTTGAATGGACTTCACGATGTTCTGGTAGCCTGTGCAGCGGCACAGGTTACCGGCAATGCCGTGGCGGATTTCATCCTCAGTCGGGTTAGGATTTTCCTTCAGCAGCCGGTGGGCGCGCACGATCATGCCCGGCGTGCAATAGCCGCACTGGAGCCCGTGCATGAGGCGGAAGCCTTCCTGCAGCGCACTTAAAGTCCCGTCGGCATTGGCCATGCCTTCGATGGTGAGCACTTCGGCACCTTGCGCCTGGACGGCCAGCATGGTGCAGGACTTCACTGACTTGCCATTCACATCCACCGTGCACACACCGCAATGGGTGGTTTCACAACCTATGTGCGTGCCGGTGAGGTTGAGGTTTTCGCGCAAGAAATGAACCAGCAGCGTGCGCGGTTCGCACAGGCCTTCCATGACCTGGCCGTTCACTTTGAGTTTGACGTGGACATTCGACATTATTGCTCCTCCTCAGCGGTCGGCGCGCCTGAGCGCGCTCTTGACGGCACGGGCGACATAGGTGCCGCCCACACTGGTACGGTAGGCGGGCGTGCCGCGGGTATCATTGGCGGGATCCATCACCTTTCGGGCGTCGGTTACCGCAGCGGCAATGGAGGTATCATCACCAGCGGTACCGATGAGGGTCTTGGCTGCTGCCTCCACCAGGGTTGCCTTGGGAGCAAGATTGGTGATGGCAATGGAGCAGGTGGCAATCTTTCCGCCCTTCATGGTCAGCACCACGGCGGCAGCGGCCGTTGCATAGTCACCCACCTTGCGTTTCAGTTTCTCGTAGGCATAGCCATGCTTGCCGGGAACGGGAATTTCCAGGGCTGTCACGATTTCGCCAGGCTTGAGGGCTGTCTCATAACTCCCTTTGTAAAATTCGCGGGCCTTGATGGCGCGCGACTTGATAGGGCCGGTCACTTTATAGGTGGCGTCCAGCACCAGCATTACGGCCGGCATGTCGTTACCGGGATCGCCGTTAACCACATTGCCGCCAAGGGTTCCCATGTACCTCACCTGCGGATCGGCAATGAGTTGGGCAGCCTCATGAAGTATCGGCAGGTTCTTGGCGATGAGGGCAGAGGCCAGCAACTCGTGCTGGGTGGTCATGGCGCCAATGACGATCTTGCTGCCCACCTTTTTTACACCCCTGAGGGCGGCGATACCACCGAGGTCGACGAGCGCCGAAGGGTCCGTCATGCGGAGCTTCATCATGGGAAGCAGGCTGTGACCGCCTGCCAGTACGCGGGCGTCCTTGCCCTTTTTCAACAACTTCACTGCTTCGGAGACGGTCTTGGGGCGATGGTATTCAAACGAACCCGGAATCATTGTATTCTCCCATATGATTGCCTCTCTTGGCGGAGGTCAGTGAGCCATCAACGCACAGGTTAAAGTCGTGCGGGAGGCACAATTGCACGAAGTGCTAAAACTTGCACGAACGGCGGCTGAACACGCACGAACGGCGTCAGGACGCCTTCCGGCTTCGCAGATGGGTGCGCTGGATGGCGCGCAGGCCGAGGCGTGACTTCAACTCGGCATAATGGGTCCGGCTTACAGGAATCATGCGGATGGTATCAACGCCTGTTTCCACAACCGCGCTGTCACCCGATTTCCGCAAGGCCTGCACTTTTCCAACTGCGATGAGATGGCTGCGGTGCACCCGCATGAAGGCCGATTTGTCGAGCCGCGTTTCCATTTCACTGATCGACCACGGCGAGAAGTGCTCATGCCGCCCGTCGAAGATCAGGGAGTAGTGGGTGGTTGCCTGGATGGCATGAATATCCGACACTGGAAATAATCGCGTGGCGCCCTCGTTCTCCACCGGAACAACCGTGGCGTTGCCAAGCCTTGCGCGTGCCCCCACGATGGTCCGTTCCGGCGCGACGGGTGTGGTGATGGTTTCCGGGTTCCTCTCCGGTACCAGGTAGAGCAGGAACACGGCCGACACGATGAAGGCGAGCACAGCCACCACGATCATCAGCGCATCCCTGCTGACCGAGGGCCCAAAGGTCATGTGGGCAATCTCCATGGGTATGAACTGCGTACCCATCATGGCGGTGTAGTGCATGCCGGAAACGGCAAATCCGAAAATCACAGAACTGATGGACAGCGTCCACCTACTCACCTCCAGTTCGAACATGTGTAGCGCCCCATAACTTGCCGCCACAGCAATGAGAGCCGCCATGAAGGAGAAGCGCAGGTCATGATACATCATGTATTTGCCGGTGATGGCGTGCATGCCGATATAGTGCATGAGGACGATGCCGGTGCCCATGATGAAGGCGGCGAGCGGTACGGCATATTTTCGCGACCCCTTGTTGCTCACGATGAAGGCAGCGATACCCACCACGAGCACACACAGCAGGAACGATAGGAGGGTGAGCAGTACCGAATAGAGTGTATCCTTTGGAAGCTCGGCGGCCTGCATGCCGATGAAATGCATGGTCCAGATGCCAAGGCCCAGCGACCAGGCGGCCCCAGCCAGAAGTCCGCGGCGGTGCAGACCGAAGGCGTCCGCTGCCTGGGCGGCAAGCCCAAGCCCTACGTAACCGCTACAGATTGCCACGACAACCGACAGCGCCACAAGGCCTGGTGAATGCGGAACTCCGAACCAGAAAGTCAAGATAAAAACTCCCAATAGGCAGCGAACATGCCACGCGAGGGAGCGGGTTTCAATCAGGCGCGAGTTGGCCTTGAAATCCTGCCCTGCCGTTCGACAATCCGGCGCAGCCAGGGAACGTCGGGCGCATCCCAATTGGGCTCTTGGCCGCACACAGCGTCAAAGAAGGCAATGGCCATGGCAGGACTTTCCAGCGTGTTCTCGCGGAATGAACTCCAGAATAGGGGATCGTCGGTGCGTAACGTCGAAACCGGTTCTGCATCCCCCATTTCCTTGAGGATAGCAGCCGCCACCGACAGGCAGAAACTTGTGTAGGCATAGCCTTCCGGCCACTGCTTGAGGCGGTGATCGATTTCAATGGGGGAGTTCAGAGACGCCTGTTGCTTGCCATCCTCGGTCTTGAGCGGTTGGGCAGCGATGAGTTCCTTGAGCATCAATCCGGCGGCGAAGATGACGAAGTCGCGCCGGTCGGTATCGGCGAGGTACTTAGAATTATCGAAGGCCTTGCGCCAGCGAGAAAAGGCCTCGGCCAGCGCCTCGTGGTTGACCGAAGCAACAAGGCCCGTATCCTTAAACAACAGGTCCATGTTACGCTCGAAGGACCACAGGATGGTGCGGAAGCGCCGCGCCTCGTGGGAGAGATCGCCGACTTCCAGGATTTCCGACTCCAGGGGTGTCAGCATCTTACTTGCGCCTCAACAGCAGTTCGCGCGCCGTTGCCTCATTGGTGATAAACACATTGCAGTTCACCAGCTTGATGGCACCGAGGATGGGTTCCACCTTTTCATGGCCGCCGGAAGCGATCACCCGCAAGGGCACGCCGCGCAGCTGGTCGAGGGGAATGGACATGACGCGCTGGTTGATGGGATGGTCCACGATGATACCGGAACTGTCATAATAATTATATAGGAGGTCTCCCACCGCGCCGAGCTTGATCAATTCCGAGCGCTCCTCCTCCGAACTGAAGCCAAAGCGGAAGGCGGTTGAATCCGGCGCCATGGTGCCAACGCTGAGCAGCGCCATGTCGATGCGCTGGGCCCGGCGCAGTACGTCATTGAGGCCGCAGCGTTCGATGAGGGCTTGCTTAGTGGCCGGCGAATCCACCACGGCGGGGGCCGCCAGCAGGTAACAGTCGGCGCCTACGATGCGGGCAAACTGCCAGGCGAATTCGGACGGGTTGTAGCGCCTCGCCTGAACGATGCCGCCCAGCAGGGAAACCACTTGAACGTTTTCCAGTTCGCGCGGAGTGAGAGTTTGAAGAGATTCATAAAGTGTAGCGCCCCAGCCCACGCCGATGGACATGTCGTCGGTGAGGCTGTCTGTAATATACATGCCAGCCGCAACGCCGATGGACTTGGTCACGTTATTGGGATTCGAGGGTTCCGGCACGACAACGGCTTCGCGCAGGCCAAAGGCCTGTTTCAACTCTTCCTCAAGCTGAAAACATTCAGCGATTTCGCCTTCGATCCAAATTTTGACTTCGCGCTGCTTGAGCGCCTCGTTGATATTGCGCACCACGGTGACGCGGCCGATCCCCAGTTTTTCGGCAATTTCATTCTGGGTGAGGCCTTCCACATAATACATCCAAGCAATGCGCAAGCGGTTGCGCGCTACACGGCCTGCGCCGCGCTCACCTTCACCGGGAGGCCTTGCCTTTCTGGATGTTGAGCCTTGCAGCATGCTGAGGACCATCTTTCGTAAACCGCTAGGCCCTGACGCCCGTATGACTAACCGCCGGCGTGCGCAATGGCCGTTGAGTGAGCAAACTAGCATGGAACAGAAAAAGATACAAAAGTACAATAGTTTCGATTTTCGTACATAATTCAGGTATGCTTAATCTTCCGGGCTTTTCTAGCCATAGAGAAATTTGGCGAGGGAATACTCCTTCTTCCGATCATGAAGCGCGGGATTGAAATGAAACATTTGAACTTTAAAAAACCCTAATGTACGTTATTGAAACTCTGCAATTGAAACCGGTTGGCCGCTGAGACCAAACAATGCTTGACAAGAGAAAAGCAGACTTTGATCGAGAAAACGATAGATTTCCATTTCAAAAAATCCGCAAGCAATCGTGGCCTGTCCCCATTTGCCAGCTCACCACAACATTATCGTAGTCCATCATTGTCCCGACGCGCCTGCCGGGTATTGTGACGACGGCGGTGATTGCTGCCATTTTCTCTATGAACGAGTGCCTTTTCACGTTGATCATTGCCTCCAAGATTGCCTATCCACTGTCAGTGGCGCTGGCCAATTTCTCCGGTGGGTCAGACAGGATCATCTGCAATGCTATTGCACTTGTTTTGTTCCTCGACTTATTTCCCATATTGCTGCTGGTGATCTCCCTACAAAATCACCTGTCACGCGGCTTGACGATAGGCGCGGTTAAAGGTTGAATCCCTGTATGACCAACGTAACACGATCCAATGATTCTCTTGCCGCCCATGCTGTATGCATGGCTGCAAGCTTCCGTGACGTCTTGCGCACGGCACAATTTTATACCCGTGACGTGTCCAATGTGGACGGAGCGGGAAAGCCAGAGCGTGGGGTCCCTACCCTGCTGTCTAGCCTCGTTGCCCGCATGGCGAGGCTTGCTGACCGCTTCATGACATGGAGCACCAAGACTATCATCAGCGTTGTGCTGCCGGGCTGGCGGAAATTGCCATCGCCCTTCACGCCAGGCATGGTAGGTGCGGTGTCCAGCGCCATCGCCGAGAACAGTCTGGTGCATAACCCATTGTTCAACGCCTATTTCTTCCGGGCCGCCATCCATATCACCGAACGCTATTCGGAGCCGCCCTACCTAATCCTCGAGCACCGGGTGGACGCAGCTCGGCGCTTGCTAGCCCTGGAACCAACGCCAAACTTTCTCGCCCAGGCCCTGATCACGCTGGTGGAAAATGCTCCGATTGCACGGGTTGGCAAGTCGAAAGGTGCGCTGCAGCCTTTTGAAAACACCGAACCCAATGTGGCCGTGTTCGCCATAGCCTGCGTCACCCTGCTATTTGCCGAGGAAGGCAAGCCCATTGCCATTCACGACGAGGATGAATTCTTCGCCATCGCGGGCGCCCTGATCCTGCCGCGGCTGAAGGATATCGCGCTCATGATCGATAAGCGTGATGTTGAAGGACTGGCGCGCGAGCTAGCCGACATCAGGGATATATACTGAGGCTAGTACCGCGCACGTCAGCGACAATACTTTGGCTTGGTTGCTGCCGCACTGCGCGGACTGGCGCTTACGCTTGATCGATACCAGGCCTTGCCATTTATAGTGTGCATTGGCATTCTCTTTTTGGGCGATTGAATACCCCGCGGGCAACGAGTGAACGCTAACATTGGAGAACTGCCATGACCGCAAGCAAAAATCAGACGAAATCGCGTACGACCGAAGGGCGGGGGCGGCTGTATGACAGCGTTTTGGATACGATCGGCGACACGCCCTGCATCAAGATCAATCATTTGGCGCCAAAGAATGTGCGACTTTATGTGAAGGCAGAGTTCTTCAACCCTGCGGCCTCCGTCAAGGACCGGTTGGCCATCAGCATGATAGAAGAGGCAGAACGCAGCGGCACACTCAAAGCTGGACAGACCGTGGTTGAGGCAACGAGCGGCAATACCGGGATCGGGCTTGCCATGGTCTGTGCAGCCAAAGGCTATCCACTTGTGGTGACCATGGCGGACAGCTTCTCCATCGAGCGGCGGAAGCTCATGCGCTTTCTGGGCGCCAAGGTCGTGCTCACACCGCGGGCAGCGAAAGGCTTTGGCATGTATCAGAAAGCTAAGGAGCTTGCTGAGGCCAATGGCTGGTTTCTCGCCAGGCAATTCGAAACGGATGCGAACGCCAAGATTCACGAAAACACGACGGTACGGGAGATCCTCGCCGATTTCAAAGGCGAAAGGCTCGACTATTTGGTCACCGGCTACGGTACCGGCGGAACAATGACAGGCATCGGACGTGTGCTACGCAAAGAGCGTCCCGAGACAAAGATCATCCTGAGCGAGCCAGCCAATGCCCAACTCATCGGTAGTGGCAAGGCACAGGAGCGCACCAGGGACGGATCCCCCGCCGCGAGCCATCCCGCTTTCGAACCGCATCCCATTCAAGGTTGGACACCGGACTTCATTCCGCTGGTTCTGCAGGAGTCGATCGACAAGCACTACTACGATGAGCTCATCCCGGTTCTCGGATCTGACGGTATGGCATGGTCACGGAAACTCGCGCAGAGCGAAGGTATCTTCACCGGCATCTCCGGTGGCGCCAGTTTTGCCGTCGCGATGCAAATCGCCGAGAAGGCCAAACCGGGATCGGTTATCCTGTGCATACTGCCGGACACGGGCGAGCGCTATCTATCTTCCCCGCTATTCGAAAAAATCGCCGAGAACATGACTGAAGACGAGGTTGCACTTTCTCTCTCGACGCCGGGATACCACATGCCTTTAACCTGATCCGGAGAGGAGAAGTTGGCTTGGCTCTGAACTTGTGCGCTCAGTTCATCGGAATTCCTGCGGCATGCAAGGCCGCAACGTCGGCTTTGAGCTGTTTCGTATCCGCGCGAAACTGGGTTTTTACCCAGGCATTGACCGTAAAGTTGCGACGAATTGCGAGAAGCTGCTCTGCCATCTGTTGTGCCTCATCCAGTTGACCAATTTGATGATAGGTGATGACCAGATCGGCAAGTCCAAAGCCAGGGTTGCGCGCATGATAGGCTTTGAAAGTGGTGATGGCTTCTTGCCAAAGTCCAGCCAACCTATAGGCATTGCCAAGATGTCCATAGTAAAATGCCGGGCGGTGCGGACTGAGGTTCATTGACCTTTCACCGTGTGTCACGGCCTCCTTGGGATATCCCGCGAAAGACAGAACGAAACATGCAAAACTGGCGGCGTCGGCTGAGCCCGGGGCAAGCTGAGCTGCCCTTCTGGCGTATTCGGCAGCGTCATCGAAGCGCTCTTGCAAAAGCAGCGCAAAGCTGGACGTGGTATTGGCATCGGGATTGTCGGGATCAAGCCCAAGCGCCCGCTCGGCATAGCTAAGCGCCTTGGCCTTGGCTGTGTCTCTGTCATCCCACCAACTGAAGCGGGCATCTATGTAATGCAGGAAACCGAGCATGGCGTTAAGCGCTGCCGAGTTGGGCTCGAGGGCAAGCGCCTTCTGCCAACACGACAGTGCCATACTCGTATCCTCCTTGGTGACAGACCTGCGAAAATGGTGCAGGCCTTTAACCCAATGGGTCCATGCCTCGATGTTGCTTGTCGTTGTGTAGTGCAGTCGCGCCTGTTCGCCCTCTGTCAGTTTGACTTGCATTTCCGTTGCAAGGACAAGGGTGATTTCATCCTGGACAGCAAAGATATCGTCCATCTTCCGGTCATATCGTTCAGCCCAGACATGCGAGCCTGTTGCTGCATCGATCAACTGTGTGGTGATCCGCAGACGGTTGGCGTTTTTACGGATACTGCCTTCTAAAACATATCGGACGCCCAGTTCCCTGGCGACATTGCGGATGTCAACAGCCTGCCCTTTGTATACAAAGCAGGAATTGCGAGCTGTTACGCGCAAACCTGTCAGCTTGGAAAGCGTTGTTATGATATCTTCGACAAGTCCGTCGGCAAAAAATTCCTGGTCCGGATCGCCGGACATATTGGTAAAAGGCAGCACGGCGACTGAAGGCGTGCCGTCTGCTTCACCCGGCGCCTGGGCAGGGTTCTGCGCGACTGAACCCCTGCCATTCCAGCGCCAGGCCCGCACGGGTACTGCGATGTTCTTGAACACAAGTTGCCCAGCATCGGTAAAGACCGCGCTGACCTTGCCCTTAATCTCGGAATGCACGGAGTCCGATACCAGAATTCCGCACCTTGGTGCCTGGGCCTCCAGGCGGGCTGCAATATTCACACCATTGCCGAAGATATCATCTCCATCGATGATGATATCTCCGAGGTTGATGCCAATGCGGAGTTCGATAGGCTGTAGCCCGGATGGAATGGTGCTGAGATCCGTCTCGGCTTGCTGAATAGAGATCGCGCAATCCACTGCATCGACAGCGCTGGCAAACTCGACCAGGGCACCGTCACCCATCATTTTAACAATTCGTCCACGATGTTCAGCCACAGCGGGATTAAACCGCTTGACCCAGAGATCACGCAGCGCCGCATGCGTACCCGCTTCATCGGCCCCCATCAACCGTGAATAACCAGCAATGTCTGCGGCCATGATTGCCGCAAGCCGGCGCTGGGCACGAGTTCCCGTCATGTAGATTCGAAACTTTCAAAAAAAGCGACTGGATTGAGAGATGGAAGGTAGTAGAACTCGGGTCGGATGTCTATTCTGGCTGACACCTGCGCCAGCAGGGGATCAAGTGGAGCCGCCAACCATGTCAGCTAGGCCTCCATATGACCACCGCGTTTCTGGAAGTGCGGCTATTGAGGCCCGAAGGTCAGCCTTGCGAGGGTAAGCGGGCATCCTGAAGTCCCGTGGAGGAGATGGCAATGGTTGCTGCCAGCAGGGAAAGCTCTGTCTTTGACATTCAGGCTTTCCTTGTGCGTTAGGTCCAATCAGAGAAAGGAGTGCTTTGATTTATTGTCGTATCATATCTCGTGGGGTGAGAGACCCCGCACAACGCGCAGCGCAACGCGTGGTGCTGAGCAATCGGTGAGGTGAGCCGCGTGCTTTCGGTGAGCCATAAATCAGCAGAACCCATTAAAGCCGGACACGCGGGGACTTCCGATCCCGTTGCTGGTCCGGCGAGCGAGCCTGCCATGGCGAGGGAAACCGAACCGATGGTGGACGCCCCGGTAGACCTGAACATTCGCCAACTCGGATGTGGGCGAGTCGAACTGCGGTGCGAACTGTGGATCGTTGGAGTGCTGGTCCGTGCTATGGATACATGGACTGAAGGCGCGCAGCGTGCTGTGCGCCAGTCTCGATATGGGCTTGCGCGGTATCGAGACCGGATTCCACACGGGGTAAAGCCGGCGCCTAAAGCAGGCAAGAGATGCGATACGGAACCTAACAACCATGTCATCACTTCCGGCAATTCCGAATGCCGGATGGCTGAAGCGACCGGCGACCGTGATGATGACGGACGGAGCCTTCGTAGTAGTCTGAGGACGGCAAAGCCGGCCACATGGCGAAGGAAGGCAGTGGATACAGCAAGCTGGCAGGAGGCGGACTTATGTCCAGCGATATGAATACGTCGTTCGTTCTCGACATGCAGCGCAAGCTGTATCGGTGGCGCAACGAGGACCCTGATAAGGTTTTCGCTGATCTGTTCAATCTCGTATGCGACAGCAAAACACTGGACGAAGCTTGGCGAAGGCTTGCCCACAACAGCGGCAGTCAGACACCGGGAACGGACGGCATGACGCGGCGCATGGTCGAACAGCATCCCAAGGGCGTTGCAGGGTTCCTCGATGAAATACGCGAGGCACTTCGCAATGGAACTTACTCTCCCGAACCCGTCAGGCAGCGGCTCATTCCGAAGCCCGGCAAACCGGAAAAGTTCCGGCCACTTGGCATTCCCACGCTGATCGACCGTCTGGTACAGATGGCTTTGAAGCTGGTCTTGGAACCCATTTTTGAGGCGGACTTCCATCCGACCTCTTACGGGTTCCGGAAAGGCCGAAGCACCCATGATGCCCTGGAAAGAATCGTAAGATTCCTTCACCCGACGAAGCGCGGACCTTCGGTCTACAGCCACGTCATCGAAGGGGACATCAAGGGTTGCTTTGACGCGATAGATCATCACGTGCTGATGGATCGGGTCCGGAAACGTATCAGTGATCGCAAGGTACTGAAGCTGATCCTCTCGTTCCTCAAGGCTGGCGGGACCATTCGTCACCCGGTGACGGGCTCGCCGCAAGGCGGAATCATCTCGCCGATGCTGTCGAATATCTAACTGAAAGCATTGGACTAACGATATGGGCGATGGTCCGGTTGTCCTCGTGAGCCAAGTATAAATGCCGCTGCCCGGCGTGTGAGAGATCACAAAAAGGGCAGACCGGCGTTTTACATGGTGCGCTACGCGGACGACTTCGTCGTCCTCGTGGACGGCACGAGGGAGCAAGCGGAAGCGGAAAAGCTCGCTCTGGCGGAGTTCCTCAAGACGGAGCTGGGCATGGAACTGTCGATCGAAAAGACTCAGATCACCAGTGCTGAAGAAGGCTTTGACTTCCTTGGCTACCGGGTGGCGCAAACCAAGGCGCGCCAAACTGGCCGCCGAGTCGGCAATCTCTTCATCCCGAAGAGCAAGTTGAACGACCTGCGCCACAAGATCAAGGTCGTGGTGGGAGGAATCCCGACCGGGTGCACACTCACCGATGTCATCGACAAGCTTAATCCTGTCCTGTTGGGATGGAGGAACCACTACCAATATGCCACAGGTGCATATCGGGAGTTCCATCGTCTCGACTTCTGGATATGGCAGCGCATCGGGTGTTGGCTGAAGAGGAAACACGGAGATCCGGCATGGCCCGTGCTGCGTCGCCTCTATCACCACCGCGCCTCGGGTCAACGGCGGCAATGGACCGAAGGGTCCAAACGCCTGCGGTTCCTCACTCAAGGAGGAACCAGACGTTACCCGCCCCAGCTCATCGAGAAACCGAATGGATGCAATGCAGACCGAACTTACGCGCACCGCGAAAGTGCGCGTGGATTCTGGGATGCATTTGACCGCCTCAGACATATCTGAGGCACACCCATGAGCAAGCAATAGCTCATGCATGGAGAGCCGAATGCTTAGAAACCTGCACGTCCGGTTCGGGGAGAGGGGTGGAGAAACTAGGTGTTTAGTCTCCGTAAGGGGATATGGCGCTTTATCTCTACTCTACTCAACTTTCAATTTGCCCATGAACGGCCACGAAGCAGCCGTGCCTGATCGACATTGATGGCTAACCGATACTAGTTGTCTGAGAACTGTCAGGTTGCGTGGTGCGTTTCAGATAGAAGCCGCAACCGTCCCTGTTGTTTGCATAAATGGAAACGAAGGTTGGGAGACGAACAGCAGCATGGCCGGCCTAACTACTTCAGCTTCGTCGCCTTCATGAAGTTCAACGTATGTTCAAAGGACTCAACACCTGCCTGCGAACCCAGCCCAGTGGCGTTGAGAGCAGAGGTGGCCTGGGCGAACCTGACGAGGGTTTCAGGATCGAAGCCCTTGACCAGGCCTACGGCGAAGCCGGCGTTGAAGGCGTCGCCGCAGCCGCATGTGCATTTCACAGCGATGTCGAAGGCGGGAACCCTGAAGTTAGTGCCATCGGCATGGTGGTAGTATGCACCCTCGCCTCCCAGGGTGAAGACGCAGCACTTGACGCCCAGCCCCAGGAAGACCTTTGCCATCTCACTCATATCATTGAGGCCGGTTAGGGCCTGGGCTTCTTCAATGGACGGCATGAAGTAATCCGTGTACGGAAGGACGCGGGTCACGGCGGCCATATCGTCCCGGGAGCCGGCAAAAATATCAACGGTCGTGATACAGCCCTTAGCCTTGGCGCGCTTCATGACCTCAGCGCTTCTGCCTTCGTCCATCTTCTTCATGAGGCCCACACCGCCCACATGCACCACGGTGGCGTCGATCACCTGAGGGAGCAAGGCATCATTGACATAGAAATCGGCGGTGGCGCCGCGCATGTGCAAGGCTGGGCGCGAGCCATCCCTCCTGGTGGTGACCATGGAGGATGAGGTTTTCCAGCCCTTCTGCTGCTGCATGCAGGAGGTATCAACACCGAAATGCTTAAGCCGCTGCAATACCCAGTCGCCCATGAGGTCGGTGCCCACACCGCCCACCGCCAGCGTTCTCAGACCCATCCTGGCAGCGGCGATGGATGCGGTGCCTGCTGCACCGGAGACAGCGAGCGTCAACTCGTCAATGAAATTGGTACCGCCACCTACAGGCACGTTAGTGAAGGGCCAGCCCAGGCAGTCGAAGGTGTAGAAACCCATGGACATGTAGTCGTAACGCATGAATCTCATCCCCAATCTGTCTGGATACTATTGCATCTCTCAAGCCAGCATCAAGGCTGGTTCTTCGATGAATGAGCGGAAAGCCGCCACAAGCCGGGCTGCCACCGCACCATCAACCGCGCGGTGATCGCAGGATAGGGTACAGGTCATCTGGGTGCGAGGTGCAGGCTCGCCCCTGACGGGAACAAAGCGCTCGATGCCAGCTCCTACGGCAAGTATTGTGGCATGGGGTGGATTGATAATGGCGGTGAACTGCTCGATGCCGAACATGCCAAGATTGGAAATGGCGGTGGTGCCGCCCTGGTATTCTGCAGGTAAAAGCTTGCGCGTACGGGCGCGGGAAGCGAGGTCCTTCATCTCTACCGATATTTGTGACAGAGATTTGAGCTCCGCCGACCGCACCACAGGGGTGAAGAGACCGCCTTCGACGGCGACCGCCACGCCCATATCGCTGCTGTGATGCTTCAGGATGCTGTCGCCAGCCCAGGTCACGTTGGCGTCCGGCACGTTGCGAAGCGCCAGCGCCATGGCCTTGATGACGAAGTCATTGATGGAGAGCTTCCAGAGTGGCTGCTTGCCTTCGCTAACAGGTGCGCGCGCATTGAGACTTTCGCGCATGCTCAAGAGGTTTGTGAGGTCGCAGGTGGCAGTGAGATAGAAGTGCGGGATGGTCTGCTTGGACAGCGTGAGGCGCTGGGCAATGGCGCGACGCATGCCATCAAGAGGTGCGACGTCGAACGTTCTTGCTTCATAATGCTTTGAAGTATCTTCTTGCTCGGCAGCGGGGCGAACGCTTGGAGTGGGCGCCTGCTTGACATCGCCCGCCATGATGCGGCCGCGCGGGCCGCTGCCCTGTATGGATTTCAGATCCATGCGGCCGAGTCGTGCAAGCCTGCGGGCTAAGGGGGTTGCAAGAATATGTCCAGACGCAGCTCTCGTTGGAAGTGCGGCAGCGCTATCTGGACGAGGTTCCGGCAGCTTAGGATGCAAGGGGTGCATTACGGGTTTGGAGGCGGATGGGGTTTCATCAGCCTGGTAGATGAGGGCGACCCCTTCCCCCACCGGCACCACGGCACCTTCGGAGGCCGTGATGTTAGAGATCGTGCCATCGGCAGGGGAATCGATTTCCATCGCCGCCTTGTCGGTTTCGATTTCGAACAGCAACATGCCCTTGGCGACGGCATCACCGTCCTTTACATACCACTTGACAATTTTTCCGGTTGCCATGTCCATGTCGACTTTGGGCAGAATGACTTCGACGGGCATGCGATCAGATCCTGCCCTTCACAAGTTTGCGCACGCCTTCCACGATGCCTGACGTTTGTGGCACGGCTGCTTTTTCCAGCACGGGATTATAGGGTATGGGAGAATCCGCACCGCCCAATCGCAGGATGGGTGCATCAAGGTAATCGAAGGCTTCGCTTTCTGCAATCATGGCGCTGATCTCGGCTCCGATCCCCAGCATCTTCACGCCCTCATAGACGCAGACGAGCCGGCTAGTTTTCTTGACACTCGCGATGATGGTCTCAGTATCGAGGGGACGAAGGGAGCGCAAATCGATGACCTCCAATTCAATGCCTTCGGCTGCAAGCTCTTCGGCTGCTTCCAGCGAGCGGTGCACCATGATGGAGGCTGCCACGATCGTGGCGTGGGTGCCTTCCCGGCGCACGATGGCCTTGCCGATGGGAACCCGGTAGGATACCTCCGGCACTTCCCCCTTCAACTTGTAGAGAAGCTTGTGCTCGAACACCATGACGGGATCGGGATCATCGATGGCAGCAAGCAGCAGACCTTTGGCGTCATGGGGCGTTGAGGGCTGTATAACTTTCAGGCCCGGCACATGAGCAAGCCAGGCCTCCAGCGACTGGCTATGCTGGGCTGCCGCACCCGTGCCGGAACCCGACGGCATGCGCATGACCAATGGCACTGATACCTTGCCACCCAGCATGAAGCGCATCTTGGCGGCCTGGTTGACGATCTGCTCCATGGCCAGAATTGCAAAATCAGAGAACTGGAATTCTAGAATGGGCCTGCTGCCGGCGAGGGCCGCACCTATAGCCACACCTGCAGCACCAAGTTCTGAAATGGGCGTATCCATCACCCGGTCTTCGCCGAAGCGATGCACGAGATCGCCTGTGACCTGGAAGGCCCCACCATATACGCCGATGTCTTCACCCATGATGAACACGCGTTCGTCGGCTTCCATGGCCTGCCCCAGGGCCTCATGAATGGCCTGGGCGTAGGTGAGTTGGCGACTCATGGGTCAGCTCCCGGCGTGTAGACATCGCGGGTGACTTCGCTTGGATTAGGGTCGGTGCCGCTACGCGCGAACTCGATGCCCGCCGCAATCTCGGTTTCGACGGAGGCGTTGAGGGCGGCAATCTCGGCCGGTGTTGCCATACCGCGGGCTACCAGCTCAGTTTCAAAATGGCCGATGGGATCGCGCAGCTTCCAGTCTTCAATTTCTTCCTTGCTGCGGTAACGGTTGCGGTCGCTCTTGGAATGACCGCGGATGCGGTAGGTCTTGCATTCAACCAGGGTGGGACCGCCCCCTGCCCGTGCGCGGGCGATGGCTTCGCCTACGGCTACCGCTACATCTTCGATGTGGTTGCCATCCACGATGACGCCGGGCATGGCGTAGCTTGCTGCACGGTCAGCCACGTGAGCGACCGACATGGAACGCTCGGTTGAAACCGACATGCCGTATTTATTGTTCTCGCAGACGAAAATGACCGGCAACTTCCAGATGGCGGCCATGTTGAGCGCCTCGTGGAAGGCGCCCTCGTTGGTGGCTCCATCGCCGAAAAAGCACACAGCGACATCGTCACGCTTCTGTTTCTTGATAGCGAGTGCTGCTCCCACCGCAATGGGGATGCCACCCGCCACGATGCCATTGGCGCCAAGGTTGCCACTTTCAGCATCGGCGATATGCATGGAACCGCCGCGGCCGTGGCAGTAGCCCTCTTCCTTGCCGAAGAACTCCGCAAACATGAGTTTGGGGTCCGCCCCCTTGCCGATGCAATGGCCATGGCCGCGGTGGGTGGAGGTGATGTAATCGGATTTCCGCAGCATCATGGTGGAGCCCACTGCGCTGGCCTCCTGGCCGATGGAGAGATGCATGGTTCCATGAATGAGGCCGCGGGTGTAGGCCTCTTCAGCACCTTCCTCGAAGCGGCGGATGAGGATCATACGGCGGAGTGCTTCCTTCAGCGCATCCGGTGCGAACTGGGCATAGAAAGGGCGGAGGTTGTCGGTTTCAGATTTCCTCGAGGTTGCGGGTTTTGCCATCATGCTGTCCCCGCCAGATGGGCGTCCAGTCGTACATGCAGTTTCACGATGCCCGACATGGCGTCCACAATCACATTCTGCATGGTGATGAGCTCACCGTACTTGATGGGTTTTGTGACAACTACACTTTCATGCAGGTCACAGGGAATGGCCTGGGCTGTCTTGGCCCTGTCGTAGGGCATGACCGAGGCGCGATCGGTATAATCGTCGATGGCATCCGGCCTGTCTCCAGGCACGAGATCCTTCTTGGCCATGGCGCAGACTTCCGATGAGGGGTGCGGCAGCGGTTGCATATCTGCCGTGGTGTAAAGCACCGCGGGGGCACAGGACAGCGGCACTTCCAGGTTGGTGAGGTGATAGGGACGGCAGAAAGTGTAGGAGGGCCCCTTCCCCGGCTGCAAGTCCGGCATGCGAGGGTTCATGTTGCGGCGGTTGGCTTCGTCCCTGTATCGCGTCGGCGTTGCTCCGATGTTGAGCGGGTTGTTCTTGCCCTTGCCGGCAGCCACAATGGGATAGCCAACGCCCGTTACAAAATTGATGGGTTCCAAGCATGAGCTCGGCTCATCGCCTGCCCCCAGCGTGTAGAGCGCATCGAGCCGTCTTGTCTCGTGCTGCTGGTTGGCGCCGATGGTGACGTCAGCGTCCACATTCATCATGACGAGATGCTTGCCGTGTTCTATGGCCGTAAGTCCAATGGCAGCACCTACCGTCGTTCTCCCACGAGTATCGTTGATCACTTCGATTTGGTCGTTGGTGCAGACGGCTTGAGCGTCATCGGCACTGGCGGTCGGACCGGATTTGAGAGCGACGTCGAAGGCCGACTTGGAATAGGCCACGCTGAAACTTTCAGGCCCACGCCCCACTATCCGGAGCGCCTTCCTTGCCGCAACAATATTGATCTCGGTGATGGCGACCATGGTGATCCCTGCCATCTGGTCGCATTGGATGACGATGTCAGTAGCCATTTCACCCGAGCCGATGAGGCCCACATGAATGAAACGGCCTTTCGTATCCTGGCGGCGCGCGAGATCAACCGCAAGGCCGGTCGTGGGGCTTGTGACTTTCGGCTGCTCACGCAAAGCTGCACTCACCATCTGACGTCTTATCCCATTCACGTTTCTTCTTGTTGCAACAATATAGATACTTTTTTTATTTTTAATGTTAATATGTAATATATTGTGCTCCAACCCATACAAATGCGTTTTTTACCGCATTTCATGCGCGATTAAGTAGCCATACTCCTCAGTG
>Ga0315273_10000535_pt1 | contig 40593 bp, 43 predicted proteins | sample YL17G02_0_MG_FD_205753 | JGI IMG/M metagenome (GOLD analysis project Ga0315273, IMG submission 205753) | Sediment microbial communities from Yellowstone Lake, YNP, Wyoming, USA - YL17G02_0 | ecosystem: Environmental > Aquatic > Freshwater > Lake > Sediment | place: USA: Wyoming | collected...
GCGGTGAATCCAGTCCGAGAGCTGGATGCGGCAAATCCGCACGTCCAGTTCGATGAGCGGGAGATGGAAACGGGCTTGCCCTTTGCAGGCACCGCGCCATCTCTCGACTCTACCCACGAAGTCCCGGCGGACGGTCTCCAGGGCCTCGAGGCGGGTAATGTCGTTCAGCACCAGCACGATCCTCCCTCCGTCCTCGGGGAGCTGCGAGGCGTGGACCTGTAGGGTGACCTCGCGCCCACCGGGAAGAGTTATCGTGTCCTCCAGCGGGGTGCTCGCCGCCAGGGCCCCGCGGGCCAGGTCGTGCAGGCGCGTGTTGCGGAACACCTCCAAAAGGCTGGAACCCTGTACCTCGGCGATGCTCCGGCCGGCCAGGCGCAGGGCCGAGGGGTTGATCTCCCGGATCAGCAGGTTCTTGTCCAGCACGATGACCCCTTCGACCATTCCGGCCAGCAAGGCCTGCAGCTCGTTGCGCTGGGCTGTCACTTCCGCCATGCGCTGGCGAAGCGCTCCGGCCATCAGGTTCAGGGAATCGGCTACCTCTTTCAGATCCGGCGGGCGGGGAACGTTCAGGTAGTGATCCAGTTGTCCGGCCGCAAAAGCGCCGGCGGCGCGCTGCAGGGCGGCGATCGGGTCGATCATGCGTCGCTCGACCAGCAGCGTCAGGGCAGCGACCACCGCCAGCAGGACAAGGCCGGCCAGACTGATGCGGCCATAGATCCCGCGCAGCTCACGCCGCAGGTTCTGCTCAGCGGTGGACACCCGGACCACCACGGACTCATCCCGGTGCGGCACGGCCGGGAGAGCCAGGTAGAACATCCGGCGCCTGACGCTCGAGCTGAAGCGGGAGGCCACCCAGGCGCTTGCAGAGCCGGTCCGCCTCCACCAGGTCCGCGCCGAGGATCAGGACCTGCGCCAGGCGAGCGGACTCGGCCAGGGACTCCACGGTCTGGCGGTAGGAGAGCTGCCGCACCAGGGCGCCGGCCACCAGGCCGGCCGCCGCCACGGTCACGGCGATGATGACCGGGTAGTGCAGGTAGCGGGCGAGCAGTCCCCGGCGGTTCACGGGGTCGGCTCCTTGAGCCGGTAGCCGACGCCGCGCACCGTCTCGATCACTTCGCCGCAGGCGCCCAGCTTGCGGCGCAGCCCCAGCACCTGCACGTCCACCGCCCGTTCGGTGACCGGGTAGTCTTCGCCCCGCACGCCGGAAATGATCTGGGCCCGCGAGAACACCCAGCCGGGACGGCGGGCCAGGAACACCAGCAGGCCGAACTCGGTGGCCGACAGCTCCACCGGCGCCCCACCGCAGCGCACCTGGTGGCGCGCCACGTCGATGTCGAGGTCATGGATGCGGAGGTGGTCCGACAGCTCCGGGGCCGGCTCGGCGCGGCGGCGCAGGACCGAGCGGACGCGGGCCACCAGGACCTTGGGGCTGAAAGGCTTGGTGATGTAGTCGTCGGCGCCCAGCTCCAGGCCGGCTACTACGTCGATGTCCTCGCCGCGGGCGGTCAACATCACTACCGGGATCGAGCGGGTCGTCTCGCTGGCTTTCAGCCGCCGGCAGACTTCACGCCCGTCCACGCCGGGAAGCATCAGGTCCAGCAGGATGAGGCTGGGGGGGTTGGCCGCCGCCAGGGCTAAGCCTTTCTCGCCGCTCTCGGCGGTGCGCGTGCGGAAGCCCTCCCGCTTCAGGTTATAGGCGACCAGCTCGGCGATGTCCTTCTCGTCCTCGACGATCAGGATCAGCTCGTGCGCCATTACTGGTTGAGCTCCACACGCTCGCCGGTGGCGCTGTACACCACCCACTCGCAGATGTTGGTCACATGGTCGCCGACACGCTCCAGGAACCTGCTGATGAACAGCAGGGAGATGGACTGCGGGATGTTCTTGGTGTTTTCCATCATGTAGGTGAACACCTCGCGCATGACCTGGTTGTGCAGCTCGTCCACGAGGTGATCGCGGGAAGCCACCTCCCGGGCGCGCTCGGCGTTGTTGTCCAGGAAGGCGGTCAGCACGTCCCGGATCATGCCAATGCCGATCTCGGCCATGCGCGGGATGTCGATCAGAGGCTTCATGTAAGTTTCCGGCAGCAGGCGCAGCGTGCCCTTGGCCACGTGCAGGGCATGATCGCCCATGCGCTCCAGTTGGGTCACGATCTTCAGGCTGGTGATGAGCTTGCGGAGGTCCGTGGCCACCGGCTGCTCCCGGGCGATCAGCACGATGCAGCGGTCCTCGATTTCCTGCTCCACCTGGTTGATGGCCGCGTCTCCGGCGACCACGGCGCGGGCCAGTTCCCCGTCCTTGTTGACCAAGCTCTCGACGGCCCGGCGTAAGGCTTCTTCGACCATCACCCCCATGCGCAGGATCTCCTGGTTGAGTGCGGCGAGCCCTTCCTCGAACGCCTGGCGTGTACCCATTAGCCGAACCTCCCGGAAATATAGTCCTCGGTGCGCTTGTCCCGGGGCTTGACGAACAGCTCCTCGGTGGGGGCGAACTCCACCAGGAAGCCGGTTCGCCCCTCGTCCACCATGAGAAAGGCGGTCAAATCGGAAATGCGCGATGCCTGCTGCATGTTGTGGGTCACGATGATGATGGTATACTTTCGGGCCAGCTCGGTCATCAGCTCCTCGATCTTCAGGGTGGCGATCGGGTCCAGCGCGGAGGCGGGTTCGTCCATGAGGATGATGTCCGGCTCGATGGCGATGGAACGGGCGATGCACAGCCGCTGCTGCTGGCCGCCGGAAAGACGCAGCGCGTTCTGGGAGAGCTTGTCCCTGACCTCGTCCCACAGGGCGGCGGCCCGCAGGCTGCCCTCCACCAGCTCGTCCATGTCCCCGTGGAAGCCGTTGATGCGCGCCCCCCAGGCGATGTTCTCGTAGATGGACTTGGGAAAGGGGTTGGGTTTCTGGAACACCATGCCGATGCGGCGGCGCACCTCCACCGGGTCGACCTTGGGGTCGTAGATGTTGCGCCCGTGGTATAGCACCTCGCCGCTGGTGGCGGTGCCGGGCAGCAGCTCGTTCATGCGGTTCAGCGAGCGCAGCACTGTGCTCTTGCCGCAGCCTGAGGGGCCGATGATGGCCGTGATCCGGTTCTTGCGAAAGGACAGGTCGATGTCCTTCACGGCGTGGAAGCCCCCATAGTGGATGTTGAGCCGGCGGGTCTGGATGGCGGGTTCGGAGGATGCCGGCTCGGCTGCAGCCGGGTGGCCTTGATCCGCGTGTTTGATCGTCAGTTGCATCGTTACCCTTCCCTCCGCTTGCGGCTGATGCGGTTGCGCAGCAGGATGGCCGTGGTGTTCATGGCCAGCAGCAGCACCAACAGCACGATGATCGCCGCCGCGGCCACGTTGCGGAACTCCGCCTGGGGGCGGGCGGTCCACTGGTAAATCTGGATGGGCAGGGTGGTGAACTTGGAGAAGATGGAGGCAGGACTCAGGGTGACTAAGGTCGAAGCTCCCACCACCACCAGGGGAGCGGTTTCCCCGATGGCCCGGGAAACCGCCAGGATCGTGCCGGTCAGGATGCGGTCGAAGGATCCCGGCAGCACGTGTTGCCAGATGGTTTGCCACTTGGTGCCGCCCAGGGCGTAACTGGAGTAGCGCAGGCTCTGCGGCACCGCCCGGATCGCTTCCTGGGAGTTGATGATGATGAGAGGCAGCACCAGAGCCGCCAGGGTCAGGCCCGCGGATAGGATGGTGCGCCCATTGGCGGTGGCCGTGTCCACCACCCCGAACAGCGCGCCGCTAGTCAATTTTTCCAGCAGGCGCACGAACACGGCCAGCCCGAGGATGCCGTAGATGATCGACGGCACGCCGGCCAGGTTGTAGATGTTCACCTGCAGGATGCGCGTGAACACGTTCTCCCGGGCGTATTCCTCCAGGTAGATGGCCGCGCCCACCCCCAACGGGAAGGCGACCACCACGACGATCAAGATCATCCACAGGCTGCCTAGCACGGCCGTGCGCACCCCGGCTTTTTCCGGGACGCTCGCCTGCGGCTGCACCAGGAATCGCCAGCTCACCCAGGAGCGGAACTGGAGGCGCGCCCCGGGGTGGTTTTCTTCGAGCCAACGCCGGATCTCGCCGCGGCTCAGGAGCGACTGCGCCAGGGACCAGCTCTCGATCACCTGCAGCTTGGCCACCCGTTCGACCACCAGGTCGTACAGCTGCTCGCGGCTGCGTTCGGCCAGGGGCTGCTCGGACTCCAGGCGCCGGATCAGGCCGCTGGAAAGCCTGGCGGCGAGGATCTCGCGCAGCTCCTCGGGTTCCAGCTTTTCCAGCGGCCGCCCGTCCCGGCCCAGGCTGGCCGGGTCGACCTCGTACTGCAGGGCGACCAGGCCGAAGGAGTCGTTGAGGATGGTGAGCAGCAGGGCGGCCAGCGCGATGATCCCCACCAGGGTGGCGAGCAGGAAGACGAGCTTCCAGAGCGCGCCGAGCTTCTGCCGCCGCTCGATGTGGGGCTGGAACGCGACCGGGCCGGTCCGGTTCATTCGTAGACCTCCCGGAACCGGCGCACGATGCGGCGGCTCACGATGTTCAAGCCCAGGGTGATGAGGAACAGCACGATGCCGATCGCGAAGATCGAGTTGTAGTCCACCGTGTCGTAGCCCAGGTCCCCGCCGGAGATGCGCACGATGTAGCCGGTCATGGTTTCGGCGGAACGGAAGGGGTTGGCGGTGAGTGCCGAGCCGGCGCCGGCCGCCAGGGCGACGATCATGGTTTCCCCCATGGCCCTGGACAGGCCGACGATGAACGCCGCCGCCACCCCGGAGATGCCCGCCGGCACGACGATCGACAGGGAGGTCTCCAGCTTGGTGGCCCCCAGGGCGAAGGCGGCCTCCTTGAGCGAGCGCGGCACGGCTCCCAGGGCATCCTCGCTCATGGAGGCGATTAGGGGCAGGATCAGGATGCCGATGGCGATCCCCGCCGAGGCGGTGTTGTAGATGCTCACCACGTTCTCGCCGAGCACCGAACGCAGCAGGGGCGTGATGAAGGTCAGGGCGAAGTAGCCGTACACCACGGTGGGGATGCCGGCCAGCACCTCCAGTATCGGCTTGAGCACGGCGCGCACCCGGGGGTCGGCGTACTCGCTCAGGTACACGGCCACGAACAGCCCGAGCGGGGCGGCGATCAGCATGGCGATCAGGCTGGTCATCAGGGTGGCGCTGAACAGGGGCAGGATGCCAAACTCGCCGATCGCAGGCTGCCATTTGGCGGCGGTGAAGAACTTCCACACCGAGATCTGGCCGCTGGCGAAGAAGCGCAGGGACTCCTCCCCGAGGGTCAGCACGATGCCGGCGGTGACCAGGATCGAGAGCACCCCGAACAGCAGCAGGGTGAGCTGGATGGCCAGCTCACCCAAGCGCAGCTTCTTGTGCATGCTCGCGGCTATCTTAATAGGCGCCTTTCATGGCTTCCAGCCAGGCCTGCTTGGACTGCTTGAGTGCCGCCGCCTCGGCAAGGAAGTAACCGACGTTGCGGATCTCCTCGTTCACGTAGGTCAGGTAATACGCGATATAGGCCGCCACCTGGGGCTTCTCGCGCATGATTTTGGTCGTGGTGTACATGAACAGCGGGCGGGCCAACGGGTAGGTCGCATTGTTGACCGTTTCGGCGTTGGGCGCCACGCCGTTGACCGAAAGCGCGTTCAGTATTCCCTTGTTTTCCTGATAGTAGGCGAAGCCGAAGAAGCCGATTGCGTACGGGCTGCCCTCCACACCCTGCACGAGCACGTTGTCGTCCTCGCTGAGCTGCAGGTTGGCGGCGGCCAGGATGGCCTCCTTCTTGCCGGCGCCGAAGGCGAATTCGACGAAGTAGTCGAAGGTGCCGCTGTCGGTGCCGGGGATGAAGCGCAGGATGTCCTGGGCGGGCCACTTGGGGTTCACGTCGGACCACTTCTTGGCCGTGGAAAAGATCAGCTTCAGTTCGTCCTTGGTGGCGTTGGTGATGAAGGTGTTGCTCTTGTTCACCACGACGCCCAGGGCGTCGGTGCCGATGCGAAACTCCAGCGGCTCGCGGCCGATCTTCTTTGCGCTGTCCGCCTCGCTGGCTTTGATGGCCCGGCTGGCGTTGGCGATGTCGGTCTCCCCGGCCACGCAGAAGCGCTCGAAGCCGCCCCCGCTGCCGATGGAGTCCACGGTGATGTTGCCCTTGTAGCCCTCGTCCTGGAAGCGCTCCACCATCCGTTCCGACAGCGGGAACACGGTGGAGCTGCCGGCGCTGATGACGTTGCCGGTGACTTTCAGCGGGTTCACGCCCGGCAGCAGCGGGTCGTCGGACTGCCTGGTCACCCACTCGAAGCCCTTTTTCGTGCTCTGAGCGCCGACCAGAAACGCGGCGGCTGGCAGCAAGGCCAGCGCCAGGAAAGCGATTTTTTTCATTCAAACACCTCCTGAGGTTTTCGAGAGCCGAGCTCCCGTGGGTTTGCGCACCCAGGCTGAAGGTAGGGAGCGGGAGTGAGCCCGTCGTTAGGAAACCGTTAGGAGATGGTTAGGGACGCAGCGGCCGTAGCCGTCACCAGGCATTCGGTGCATAATCCGAGTCGAGGTGGATGCATGCCTGCCGTGCCAAACGCCGACCCGCGGCCGGTCGTCGCGATCACCATGGGCGACCCAGCGGGCATAGGGCCTGAAGTCGTGGCTCGGGCCTTTGCCGATCGGGGTGCGGCCATCGGCGCCCGTCGAGTGGTTTTCGGTGACGCCCGGGTCATGAAGCGGGCCGTGGCCGTGACCGGCGCCGCCCTCGGGCTCCGGCCGATCCGATCGCCTCAGGAGGGGCACTTCGGGCCTTCCGAACTGGAAGTCGTCGATCTGGCGAACGCCGACCCGCTGACTTTCGAAGCGGGGAGGGTATCCGCCGTTTGCGGACGGGCATCCTGGGAATACGTCGAGGCCGCGTCGCGGGCCGCCCTGGCCGGCGAGGTGGACGCCGTCGTTACGGCGCCGATCAACAAGGAATCGATCGCCGCCGCGCGGCTGCCGTATGTCGGCCACACCGAGATGCTCGCCGCCGTCACCGAGGTCCGGGATCCCCTGACCATGTTCGAGACCGGGGGGCTGCGCGTTTTTTTCCTCACGCGCCACGTTTCTCTGCGCGGGGCCTGCGACCTGGTCACCCGGCCCCGCATCGTGGCTTGCCTGGAGCGCTGCTCGGCCGCGCTCGCCGGCCTCGGCGTCCGCGGCACGCTCGCCGTGGCGGGCCTCAACCCTCACTGTGGGGAGCACGGGCTGTTCGGCGACGAGGAAGGCCGTGAGATCGAACCTGCGGTCGCCGAGGCCCGCGCCAGAGGCCTCCCGGTGGCAGGACCCATCGGCGCTGACTCGGTCTTCCACCTCGCGCGCACGAGGCGGTACGCGGCGGTGCTGTCCCTCTACCACGATCAGGGACACATCGCCTGCAAGACCCTCGATTTCGAGCGCACCATCTCGCTCACCCTCGGCCTGCCCTTCCTGCGCACGAGTGTCGATCACGGCACGGCCTTCGACATCGCCTGGACAGGGAAGGCCAGCGGGGTGAACATGATCGAGGCGATCGCCGCGGCGGCGCGTCACGCGAAAGCGTATCGCACGAACCACTCCGATCGTCCCGGGTAGGGGAGCACGAATCCGGCTGCGCGGCCCACGCTCCGGGCGCGAAGGCTTGACTCCCCGGTCGAATCGCCCTACCTTTCACCTCATGGATCACGGCACGCGGTCGCTCCCGCCGGACATCCTTGAAGCAGTGCACCGTCTGGTCGAGGGCAACCGGCTCCAATGCCTGTGGTTCATGAGGGAGGATTACCTTCCCCGGTCCGCACCCGAGGCCGATCGCGTCCTCGCCGAGATCGAGCTGCACGGCGATCGGCAGGCGTGGGCCGAGGCCCGGACGATACGCGCATGGCTCTCACGGACTATCAACGCAGCATCCTAGCGCTGCTCGCCCTCCACCGCATCGAGCGCCAGGAGAGCTATCTAACGGGCGGCGCCGCCCTGACCATCGCGACCGCCTCTACACGCCTCTCCCTGGACATCGACCTGTTCCACGATACGCAGGAGGCGCTGCTTGCCACCTGGGAAGATGACCGGCGGATACTCGCCGTCGGGGGCTACGACATCGAAGTGCGGCGGCAGTATCCGACGTTTATCGAGGCATTCGTGCGCAAGAGCGGATCCGCGGTGATCGTTCAGTGGGCGGTCGACAGCGCATTCCGTTTTTTCCCCTTGGTCCGGGACACCTCGGCCCTTCCGACGCTGCACCCCTTCGATCTTGCCACGAACAAGACACTGGCCCTGATCGGCAGGCTGGAGCCGCGGGACTGGATCGACCTCATTGACTGCCACGATCGCATTCAGCCGCTCGGGTTTCTCTGCTGGGCAGCCTGCGGGAAGGATCCCGGCACGAACCCGTCCCTGATAGTGGGCGAGGCGCGCCGGTCGGCTCGCTACACGCAGGTCGAGGTGGACGGGCTGTCGTTCGCGGGAGCTGCGCCCGATGCGGCTCGGCTCTCGGTGCGTTGGAAGGGCATGCTCGCCGACGCGCACCGCATCATCGCCACGCTGCCCACTGGTGAGGCCGGGACCTGTGTGCTCGATGCGGAGGGGGAGCTATTCCGGGGAGATCATGGGCAGCTGGCGGGCGCACTCGCGGCAGGAGGAGTGCGGTTTCACCGCGGGTCCATCCGCGGATCTTTTCCCCGGTTCATCGATCGCTGAGCCTCGGTAGACACGCACACGATTTTCTCAGCCCTTCCCGCATCGTCAGGCCGCGAATACGGCCACCCCGCATTTCCTGCAGGCGGCGCGCAACGGCTCCTCCTGAGTCGCCTAGGGGATGCCGGCGCGGATCGCAGTCTGGAGTCACGCGGCCTCGTATGCCGTAAGACCCTGGGCGCGGCGGAGCGACAGTAGCCGCTTTCACCGTTCGGCGAGGGCCAGGACGTTGATCACTTCAAGCACCCGCTTCATCTGCGCCCTTCCTCGATCAGCTGACGAAGTCCGAGGCCGCCTAGGTTGTGCGTTGCCTGAAAGGTTCGGATCTTCTCAACCACGTCTGGAACGGGTTGCCGCTCCGGGACGGCTACGGGTCCCAGCACAGCCACAGGGATTCCATGCCGGGTGATGGTGAATCGCTCCCCCCGTACCACCCGTTCCAGCAGCTGCGACAGGTGGGTCTTCGCCTCAAACGCACCAATGGTTTTCGTAGCGTTTCTCCTTCCGTGAACTAGTTTGAACTAGTTTGAAATATATTACCACTACGTCCCCGGCTGAACAAGGGACGGCACGCGGGCGATACCTGCGCGCCTACGCCGACAGCGCCGCGCCGACCGCCGTGCCGTACTCGGCCTGCGGCGGAAAGTGGAAACGCAGGGGCGAAATGACGGCGAACCCGGCGAAGATGTCCCTGGCCTGCGGTACCGCCGTCAGCTTGCCCGTGAGCACCACGTCCAGCTCCTGGAAGGGGGCGGCGGCGAACAGAGCCACCAGGCCGATGGTTTGAAATACCAGGTTGAGGATCCCCAGCGCGTAATCGGCTTTCGAAGCGCCGGGGCTGAGGCGGCCGAAGTTGGAGGCGGTGGCCCTCCCGGACAGGCTGGCGATGGCGGGGGGGGAGAGGTCACCGACCAGCAGGTCCACCTTGGCCAGGTTACCCCCGGCGGCCAGTTCTACGATTTCGTCGAAGTCCGTCGTGTTCAGGATACACTTGGACAACCCCAGCAGGGTGCCGCCGCCGACGCCGGTCCCGCCCAGGTGGCGGCACTCGATCGGGGTCGCGCGCACGACGGCCGTGCCCGTGCCCATGCTCACCACGATGGCCTGCGGCAGACCCGCCAGATAGAGGCCGCCGCGGCCGATGGCCTGGAACTCCTCGACCTTTCGGCAGGGGATGTCGAGCAGCCGCGGACCGCAGGCCTCGGCCCGGGCGCCGGTCACGGCGATCATGTTCACGGCCGACAGCGGCAGGGAGTTGGAATCCAAAAAAGCGTATAACGTGCCGTCCGCCGAGCCGAGCGGGTCGTTCGCCTGGACCGTACGAAATCCAAAGAGGCCGTCCTTCCCGAAGCCGGCGATCTTGGTCGTCGTGCCGCCGAGATCGATGCCCACCGTCATGCGTTGAATCTACTTCAATCCGCGCCCCGGCGCCCAGTGTCTGCAGCACTCTCGACGCTTGCCCCGGGGTGCCGCGGACAGTACCTTGCCTACAGGAGAAGTGATGAGCGCAGCCAAGGGGCCAGTCCGCCGCCAGGTGCTTTTCCTGTGCACCGGCAACTCCTGCCGTTCCCAGCTGGCCGAGGCCATCGTGAACTCCGGGAGGGCAGGGGAGTGGACGGCGTCCTCCGCCGGGTCCCGGCCCGCCGGCTACGTCCACCCTTTAGCGATCCGGGTCCTGGAGGAGATCGGGATCGACCACCGGGGGGCGCGTAGCAAACCGGTGAGCGAGTTTCGAGGCGAACCCTTCGATCTGGTGGTGACGGTGTGCTCGCAGGCCGCCGAGGAGTGCCCGGTTTGGCTGGGGGGCGGGAAACGGGTGCATCAGGAATACCCCGACCCCGCCAAGGCGGAAGGCGAGGAGGCGCAGGTCCTGGGAGCCTTCCGGTCGGTCCGGGACGCCATGCTCGTGGACCTTCCGGCGCTGCTCGCGCGGAATGCATAGCCGCGACGTGGAGAATCCCCGCTCCCGCTCGCTCCTGGTCCCCCTGCTGCTCGGCCTGTTCCTCCCCCAACTGCTCCTTCGCCTGCCGGCCGTGGCGGCAGGCGGGCCGCTGGCCCTGCTCGTGCCGTCCGTGGAGGCTTTCCTGCTCGCGGCCGCGGTGGGAGTGAGCGCCTGGCTGTGGCCGGGCGGGCGGCGGGTCGTTCCCCCGATCGCCGCCGTACTCGTCGAGTTCCTATTTGTTTTTTCTCTCGCTGATGCCCTGCTGCCCCTGTTCTTCAATCGCTCATTGGCCCTGGCCATGGACCTGGGGTACGTGCCGGACCTCTTCTGGTTGCTGTGGAACACCGCCCCGCGCAGGCTGTTCGTGGGCGGGTTGGTGTTGCTGCCGCTCCTGTTGGCCGCCTTGGGCTACGGCCTGACCGGGTTATACGCGGCGTATTATAGAGCGGCGGCCGAGCGGCGCGCGCACGGCAGGGTCGCCCGGCTGGTCCTGCTCGGAGTCTGCGGCGCGGCCGCCCTGATCGAACTGCTGCCCGCAGCGCGCGCGCACGGCTCCACCGCCGTGCCGCGCCTGGCCGAGGAGCTGGCGAACGCGCTGGGCACCCGCCGTTACGTTGCGGAGCGGCGGCAAGAGTATCAGGCGCTGGCAGCGGCGGAATCCGCGAGTCGGCGCGCACTGGACCGCCTGCAGGGACGGGACGTGTTCCTGTTTGTCCTGGAGTCCTACGGGTACACCCTGTACAGCGAGCCGCAACACTTCGCCCTGGCCGAGGCGTTCCTGACGCATCTGGAGGCGCGCCTGCAAAGCGCCGGCTATCGGATCGTTTCCAACCTTCTGTCTTCGCCGGCCTTCGGCGGGAACTCCTGGCTGGCCGACTCCACCCTGGCCGCCGGGGTGCGGATCGCCGATCAGGCGGCCTACACCGCGCTGCTGGAGTCCGAGGTCAAGCCCATGGCCGCTTGGTTCAACGAGGCCGGTTACCGCACGGTGAACTCCATGCCGGCCACTACCTACGACTGGCCAGAGGGCGATTTCTACCGGTTCCAGCGCAAGTACTACTACCGGGACTTCGGCTACCGGGGACCCAGCCTGAAGTGGGCGCCCATGACCGATCAGTTCGCGGTCCGCGCGATCCACGAGCGGGAGGTGGCTGGGTCGCGGGAGCCCTTGTTCGTCCAGTACGTGATGATCTCGGGGCACTACCCCTTCAGCCTGATCCCGCGGCTGTTCGAGGATTGGTCGGGGCTGGGTGACGGCAGCGTGTACTTGAAAGAGGGTGCGGTGCGGGCGCTGCCCATCCCAGCGGGCGCGGCCACCCCCGGAGCGGCCGGTTACGCGGCGGCCATGGAGTACCAGCTCTCGGTGGCGGTCGACTACGCGGTGAAGTTCCTGGCCGGCCGCCGCGCGCTGATCGTGGTGGTGGGCGACCACCAGCCCTACAGCGGGATCACCGGTCAGGGCAAGTCACGCTCCGTGCCGATCCACGTTCTGAGCCGGGAAGCGGCCGTGTTGGAGCCGTTCCGCGAGCGAGGCTATACGGGCGGACTGGTGCCGTATCAGCCGCTGCCCCATGCGGGCCTGGAGAGCTTCCTGCCCGCGCTGCTGGAAGATTTCACCACGCCGCTGTCTTCCGGCGCGGCCGGAGGGGCCCAGCCCCAGAGGATTCCTCAGGGAGACGGGTAGCAGGTTTCCACGGTCGCGCTGGAGCCGGCGAAGGACAGTCCGCCGCGTCGACGGGCGGCTACCCTGGGCCCGCTGCGGCGCGCTCGGCGGCGGGCAGCCCCGCGGCGAGAACGACGACCGCTGCCACGGCAAACCCGCCCCCGGCCAGGAAGGGGGCGGCGTGGTTCCACGAGTACAGCAGCCCCGCCAGCAGGCTGGCCGGGAACAGGGCGACCCCTACGATGGTGTGGAACATGCCCAGCGCGGTCGCCTTGGAGCCCTCGGGAGCCAGCCCGGCCACGAAGGCCTTCTCCACCCCCTCGGTCAGCGCGTAGTACACGCCGTACAGAGGCCAGAAGGCCCACAGCAGCCAGCGGCTTCCCGGACCGATGAGGGCGAAGGCGGCGTAGACCGCGGCGTACAGTCCGTAGCCCAGCAGGAGCAGCCGCTTTCGTCCCAGGCGATCCGACAGCGCGCCGAAGGGCGTGGACAGCAGCGACGAGACGAGGTTGAACGCCAGGTACATCAGGATGACCGTGGGCAGCGTCACCCCCAACCCCATGCTGCGCAGCAGCAGGAACTGGTTGGAGGAGTTGCCCAGGGTGAACAGCAGCTGAGCCAGAAAGAAAACCCGCAGGCTGCGGGGGTAGCGGCGCAGGTTGAGGTTGGGCACGACGCGGCGGGCGGCGCCGTTTGGTCCGCCTTTCCGGCTGCCCCCCGTCTCCCGGAGGAACAGGAGAAACACGACCCCGAGAAACGCCGGGATCAGGGAGATCAGGAAGATCCGCAGGAAACTGTCCACTCCCGCCAGGTTCCCGGTGATGGGGTCAAGGAAGCGGCGGGCCAGAATGAAGGCCAGCAGGGCCCCGACGGTGGCGCCGGCGAAGTCCATGCCCCGCTGCAGGCCGAAGGCCCTCCCCTGGACCCTGGCCGGGACCGACTCGGCGATCAGGGCGTCGCGCGGCGCGCTGCGCACCCCCTTGCCCACCCGGTCGGCGAAGCGGGAGAGCAGCACGAAGGCCCAGCTGCGGGAAGCCAGGAGCAGCAGCAGCTTGGCCAGCGCCGAGGCCGCGTACCCCCCCACGGTCAGGGGCTTACGGCGGTCCGAGCGGTCCGAGTAGTACCCCGAAAACACCTTCAGCAGGCTGGCGGTGGATTCGGCCAGCCCCTCGATCAGCCCGAGGAACGGCCCGAGCAGGGTCTGACGGGCGGCCAGGATCAGGCTGACGAACGCCTGGAGCAGCGGGTAGACAAGCTCGGAGGAGACGTCGGTGAAGAACGAAGTCAGCCCGGTGAGAAGCACATTGCGGGAAACCGCGGAATCCGCGCGGTGATGGCCCATGCGAACCCTCCTGCAGCCGAGATTATCAGAATCGATGCCTGGAGCGAAACAGGTTTTACCTCGTTTGCGGCGCCCGCGGCGCCCGACGCGAACGACGCGAACCGGCCGCGGCCGCGACCAGGCCCGCCAGCGCGAAGCTGAGGTCGCGCGCCCGCACGTAGAGCGAGAGCGCCAGGGCGGTCTCAGGCCCGTAGCCCAGCCAGCCGAACAGGGTGCGCTGCGCCACCTCCAGGGCGCCCAGCGCGCCCGGGAAGGGCAGGAGCATGGCCAGCTTGACCCCGGCCTGCAGCAGCAGTGTCTGGGAGAGGCCGAAGGACAGGCCCAGGAAGCGTAGGGTGAGCCACTGCTCCAGCACGCTCAGGCTCCAGACCGTGGCGAAGGAGAGCAGCACCTGCAGCAACGCGCGCCACGGGCGCCGGCCGTAGGCCGTGACTTCGGCTTCACTTGCCGCCAAGAATGCAAGCAGTCGCGTGTGCCAGGGCCGCGCGCGCCAGCGTACCGGCAGGCGGGCCGCCAGCGCGGACAGGGGGCGGCGGCCGGAGAACGCAGCCGCCAGGTACGCGATGGGGAGAAGCACCAGCAGGGCGGGCAGGAATAGGGCAGCCGAGCCGAGCGATCCGCCGCCGATACCGGGGATCCAAGCCAGCACGCCCACGCCCAGGAAGGCGAAGTTGCCGGCCAGCTCGAAGCTCTTGTCCAGAAGCAGGGACGCGGAGCCGCGCGTGTAATTCAGGCCGGTCCAGCGACGCGCCAGGGCCAGCTGCACGGGCTCCCCGCCGAACTGGGGGCCGGGCGTGAGGTAGCTCACCGCGAAGCCGGCCAGCCGACTCGCGGCCAGGCGCAGCGTACCGGCAATCGAAAGCCGCTCGCCCAGGCCGTGCAGGACCCACGCCCAGCGGCCGGTCAGCACCGCAAAATAAGCCAGGTTCACCGCCAGCAGGATGCCCAGCCGGCCCCAGCTCAGGCGGCCCAGGGTGTGCACCAGCTCGTTCAGGCGAACGCCGCGCAGCGCCCAGTACAGCAGCAGCGGCACGGGCAGCCACAGCAGCCAGCGCAGGGGCCGCAGCCCGGGACGGCCTGGCGGGTTCGTCGGCCGGTCGCGTTTCACGAGCGGCTCCGCGCGGGTCGCAGCACGTACAACAGCAGCGCCGCGGCCACCGAAACAGCCCCCACCGCGTCCAGCCGTCCCTGGAACGTGCGCAGCCCTTCGACCAGCAGGAACAGCAGGGCGGAGGCGGCCACGGCGCGGCGGGGCCAGCCGGCGGCCAGGATGGCCAGCGCCAGGAGCTGAAGTACCGCGGCGGCCGCGGAAGCTACGGGGCGGACAACCGGCGGCCACAGCAGGCCCGCCGACCGCCAGGCGGCCAGGGCGCCGCCGCCGTGAATCCCGGCGGCAACGGCGAAGGCGATCCGCAGCAAGGCGACCGCGCCGGCCGCGGCGCGCAGCAGCGGCGGCCCCCACCCGAAGGCCAGCCGTCCAACTCGTCCCTTCCAGCGCTGGTAGGCCGGGTGCAGCGGGTGGATCAGCCCGGAGGCCGCCAGGCCGTCACGCAGAAATCCGGCCAGGAGGGGCACCCCGATCAAGGCCTGGGCCAGGCTGGTGGCGGGAGGCCGGGCGATGGGCCACAGGAACACGGCGGCGATGCCCATCTGGAAACCGGCCAGCCGCCGCCGCAGGTAGCTGGGCGGCAGGTCGCGCACGCGGCCGCCGAGCAGGCGGTGGAGCCCCAGGCCCGCGGCGTAGGCGGGTTTGGCCAGGCCCAGCACCAGGAAGGGGGCGGGCAGATGGCGAAATTGCACGGCCAGGGCCACGGCTGCCAGGATGCCCACGCCGTCCAGCTCGCCGTCCAACAGGGCGCCCAGCCGGGTTTGGGTTCCGGTGCGCTTGGCCCAGAACCCGTCGAGGAAGTCCGCGACTGCCGCCACGGCGTACAGCAGGGCCGGGAGCCAGCCGAGCAGACCGTGGGGTTTGGGCGCGAACAGGAAGCCGGCCAGCAGGGCCAGCAGCACGCCCCGGGCCAGGGTGATGCGGTTGGCCGCGCCCCACAGGTGCTGCAGGTTCTCCCCCTCCAGCACTCGCCGCCGATTGGCAAGCAGGAACCCAAGCTGCCAGGCCAAGACCGCCCCCGCTTTCAGCCCCCACCAGGCGCCGCGGGCGGCGGACTCAGGGCGGGGCCACGAGCCAACCAGCGCGGCGCCGGCGGCCAGGACCAGGAGGTACAGGGCCGCGAGAACCAGGATGCCGCGCCGGAAGCGCAGGGTGTGCTCCCGGCCGATCACGCGGCCCCCCGCCGGAAAACCAGAAAGCGGTACCGCACCCAACCGCGGTGCAGAACACCTTCCGAGCGGCCGGGTCCCCAGCGCAGCATCCGGCGGGTGTTGTTTTCGTAGTAGCGCCGGACCTCCGCGTGCGCCATGCGGTCAGTCGAGAAAATGGCCGAGTCTCTCCCGCTTGGTTTTCAGGTAGCGGTCGTTGTGCGCGTTGGCCGGCACGACCAGGGGTATCCGCCGGGTGACGGTGATCCCTTCCTTGCGCAGCCCGTCGATCTTCTCCGGGTTGTTGGTCAGCAAGGCCACGGAGCGGATCATCAGCAGGCGGAGGATGTCCGCGGCGGCGCGGTACTCCCGGGCGTCGCTGGGGAACCCCAGGCTGGTGTTGGCCTCGATCGTGTCCAGCCCCAGGTCCTGGAGGTTGTAGGCTTTGAGTTTGTTGAACAGCCCGATGCCTCGACCTTCCTGGCGCAGGTAGATGACGGCGCCGCCCTCTTGAGTCTGGATGTACTCTAGACTCTTCTCCAGCTGCTGCCGGCAGTCGCAGCGCAGCGAGGTCCACACGTCGCCGGTGTGGCACTCGGAGTGGACCCGCACCGGGCAGTCCTCGCGCTCCACGATATCCCCGTGGACTACGGCGACGTGCTCCTTGCCGTTGGCGCGGTCCAGGAACCCGATGATCGTGAAGTCGCCGAAGCGCGTCGGCAGGCGCGCGCAGGCCACCCACTCCACGCTGTCACCGGAACGGCCGTCGGCGATGGGCTGAGTGCAGGAGGCCGCGGCCAGTTCCTCACCCGTAGCGGTCTTCCGGGGTTTGTTTTCGGGATTCACTTCCATGGATCACTCCTGATAAGAATTCATATTAAAGTAAGAAGATGAGCCCCGTCTGTCAAATCCCTACGGTGTCTGCGGCGCCGCCTTCGCCTTGCGCGCCCAGGGGTACGCCGCTATAGTGGGGTCGATGGGTCGGGTCCCGCGCATCACGGTGAGCTACGCCCAAAGCCTGGACGGACGGATCGCCACGGCGGCCGGCCAGTCCCGGTGGATCTCCGGCACCGCCAGTCTGCGCCTGGCTCACCGCCTGCGCCGGGACCACGAGGTGTTGCTGGTAGGCATCGGCACGGTGCTCCAGGACGACCCGCAGCTCACCTGCCGTCTGCCCGGTTCTCCGCGCAACCCGGTGCGCGCGGTGCTGGATTCGCAGCTGCGCCTGCCGCTTGAGAGCCGGCTGGTGCGCACGGCCACTTTAATCTCAACCATCGTTTTCACTGCTGCGCCTGCCCGCGCGGACCGTCGGCGGGACCTGGAGGCCGCCGGGGTGCAGATCGTCGAGCTGCCGGCGGAGGCCGACGGTCGGGTCGGCGCGCGGTCCGCGGCCGAGCACCTGGACCGGCAGGGTTACGGCAGCCTGTTCGTGGAAGGCGGGGCGCGGGTGATCACCTCGTTCTTGAAGGCAGGGATCGTCCGCCGCCTGCTCGTGGTGGTGGCGCCGCTTTTAATCGGTAAGGGAGTGGAAGCGGTCGGCGACCTCGGCGTGGTTTCGCTGGACCAGGCTCTGCGACCGGCCCGCACCCGCGTACGCCGGTTCGGCGCGGACCGGGTCTGGGAGTTGGGTTTCGATGTCGACTGACGCTCGGGCCCTTTTTTTCGTCCGGCCGGGCATGGTGGAGGTGCGGCACGAGGCGCTGGCGGCCGAAGCGGGGAAGGTCCTGGTCCGCTCCCGCCTGATGGGCATCAGCCACGGCACGGAGCTGCTGGCCTTTCGCGGTGAGCTGCCCGCGGGGCTGGAGGCGGACGCCTCCCTGAAGAGCCTGGCGGGCCGCCTGGAGTACCCGCTGAAGTACGGCTACATCAACTGCGGGGTCATGGACGCGCCGGGCGGGCAGCGGGTATTCGCCTTCTACCCGCACCAGGACCTGTTCTACGCCGACCCCGGCGAGCTCGTCGCGCTGCCTCCCGAGGTGAGCGACGAGCAGGCCGTGTTCCTGCCGAACCTGGAGACTGCCCTGGGCATCGTGCACGACGCGGGCGTGCGCCTCGGGGAGTGCGTGCTGGTGGTCGGGCTGGGCGTGGTGGGTTTGCTCACCTCGGCCCTGCTCCTGCGCTCCGGGGTCGGGGAGCTGATCGCGGTGGAGCCGCACGCCCTGCGCCGGGAGCTGGCCTCCAGGCTGGGCTGCCGCGCGCTGTCCCCCGAGGAGCCGCGCCTGCGGGAGCGCATCGCGGAGCTCACGGGCGGCCGCGGCCCGGATGCGGCGATCAACGTGAGCGGCGCGGAGGCCGGCCTGCAGCTGGCCCTGGACACCCTGTGCTTCGAGGGCACGCTGGTGGAGGCTTCCTGGTACGGGGCCAGGCGGGTGAGCCTGGAGCTGGGCGCGGCCTTCCACCGGCGGCGCCTGCGCCTGGTTTCCAGCCAGGTCTCCCACGTCGCCTCCGCCCTCGGCCCGCGCTGGGACAAGCGGCGCCGCCTGGAGCTCGCCCTGGGGCTGCTGCCCGTGCTGGACCCCTCCCGCTACATCACCCACCGCTTCCCGCTGCAGCGGGCCCAGGAAGCCTACGAGCTCATCGACCGGCACCCGGAGCGCGTGCTGCAGGTCGTGCTGGAGCCCTGAAATCAGGATCAAGGAGAGCGCCATGTACCAGGTCGGCATCAAGAACAAGTTCCAGGCCAGCCACTTTCTGCGGGGGGACTTCGCCGAGGAGTCCTCACCCCACGAGCACACCTACGACCTGGAGTGGGTCTGCTGGACCGAGAACCTGGATGAGAACGGCTTTTCGGTGGACATCGCCCTGCTGGAAGAGCTGCTCGAGGGGGAGGTTCAGGGGGTGCGGGGGCGCCTGCTCAACGACCTGGAGTTTTTCCGGGAACGGCAGCCGAGCGTGGAGAACATGGCCCGCTTTTTCCACCGCCGGCTGTTCGACGCCCTGGAGGGACGCGGCTACGCGGTGGCCCGCATCATGCGCGCCGAGCTGAAGATCTGGGAGTCGCCGGACGCCTGGGCCTCCTACCTGGCGCCCTGAGTGCAGACCGCGCGGGCCATGCGAATCCTCTGGGTGGTCTACGGCTCGCTGGAGCAGTTGTCGGGCGGCTATCTGTACGACCGGCTGGTGGTGGAGTACCTGCGCGCGCACGGGGTGGAGGTGGAGGTGCTGGGGCTGAGGCAGCCTCCCTACTTCCTTGGCCCTCTGCGGGCGGTCCCGCGGCGCCTGCGCTCGCCCTTGGGATTCGATGCGATCGTGGTGGACGAGCTGACCCACCCGTCGGTGTTCCGTTGGGCTGTCGCCCGCGCGCAGACAGCGACGCCCCTCTTGCGGCCGCGCCTGGTGACCCTGGTTCACCACCTGCGTTCCCGCGAGCAGGTCCCCCTGCTGCTGAAAGCCGCTGCGCGCGCGATGGAGCGGCGGCTGCTCGCCGCCTCGGACGCGGTGATCGCCAACAGCCGCGCCACGGCTGCCACCGTGGAGGCGCTGGCCGGCCGCCTGCCTCTGCTCGCCGTGTGTCCGCCGGGCTGCGACCGGCTGCCCGCCGTGGAGGCGGCCCCCGGGCCGCGCGCCGGCGGCGAAACTGACGGGGGCCTCGCGGCCCCCGCGATGCGGCCGGTCCGCCTGCTGGCCACCGGCAACCTCATTCCCCGCAAGGGCTACGACTTGCTGCTCGAGCTGCTGGCCGGGATGAGCGGGCTGCCCTGGGAGCTGCGCGTGGCCGGCCGGCCCGTGGACAGGCGCTACGAGCGCAGGCTGCACGCGCTGGTCCGCCGGCGGGGCCTCGGTGACCGGGTCACCTTCACGGGGGAGCTCACCAGCGAGCGCCTGGCCGAAGAATACCGCCGCGCGGAAGTGTTCGCCTTCCCCTCCCGCTACGAGGGTTACGGCATCTCCCTAGCCGAAGCCGTGCGCGCCGGGCTGCCCTTCGTGGCCTTCACCGGCGGAGGGGTTGCCGAGGTGGTCCGGGGCCGAGGCCTGCTCGTAGCTCCCGGCGACCTGGCCGGCTTCAGCGCGCACTTGCGGCGCCTCGTCGTCGACGCGGATTTCCGCGAGCGCCAGGCCGTTCTGTCCCGTGAGCTGGCCCCCGCGCTGCCGACCTGGCAGGACACGGGGCGCCTGTTCCTGGCGGCCCTCCAGAAAGCCTGCAACTGTGGCTGATCCCTGGCTTCCCCCGCTGGATTTCCAGGCATACCTGGAGGCCAAGGCGCCGATCGACTCGGCCAGCCTGAACCCCGACCTGTTTGGGCGGTTCCGACGGCGGCTCGACGCGGATTCCGCCCCGCGCCTGCTGGACCTGGGCACGGGCACCGGGGCCATGCTGAGGCGGGTTTTGGCGATGCCGCCGGCGGGGGGCATGGAGCTGGCCGGGCTGGACAGTGACGCCCGGAGCCTGGAACAGGCCAGCAGGCGCATCGCTGACCTTCTAGCCGGGCAGGGCTACCGCGTGCGCGAGGAACCGGAGGCGGCAGGCTGGCGCCTCGAGGCCGAATCCGGAGCCCGCCGGGTGCGGGTACGGCTGGGACGGGGCGACCTGCTGGACCCCGGCACCCCGGCGCTCTTCTCAGGGCCCGCCTTCGGCTTCGTCACGGCGCATGCCTTCCTGGACCTGCTGCCTATTGAGCGCGCTTTGAGGATCATCCATCCGCTCCTGGTCCCCGGCGGCCTGCTGTACGCCACCCTGAACTACGACGGGTCGACCCTGCTCCTGCCGCCGGACCGCGCCCCGGGCTTCGAGCAGGCCCTGCTGGCAGCCTACCACCATTCGATGGAAACGCGGCGCGTCGGCGGGGAGCCCACCGGCGGGGCGTTCAGCGGCCGGCGCCTGCAGGCCGCCCTGGAGCGCGGCGGCTTCCAGGTGCTGGGCGCAGGCAGTTCGGATTGGAACGTCTTCCCGCAAGGGGGGCGGCACGCCCCCGGTCCTGCCCTGTTCCTGGAAGCCCTGCTTGGCATGATCGCTTGGGAAGGCTTGCGGTCCCCCGGAATCGGCCCAGGGGAGGCGGAGGTCTGGTGGCGGCGTCGGACGGCCGAGGTGCAGGCCGGGCGCCTGGGGCTGGTGGCGCACAACCTGGACCTGCTTGCCCAGCGCGCCTGAAGAGCAGACTCTGCCGGCCCCAGCTGGCCCCGTGAAGTTGCCCGGCGACGCCTCCTCGGCTATGCTCGCGCTCGAGGCGGGAGGCCGGCTACCCGTGCGGCAGCATCACCGCCTTGATGACCGGCAGGGTCCCTTCCACGATCCCGCGCAGCGTGTCCGCCGCCTGGTCGAAGCCGAAGGTGGGGATGAGGCTCACCTTGCGGAACACCAGGTCGTTCACGTCCACGCTGACCTTGGACTTTCCGCCGAAGTGCAGCCCGAAGAAGGTGATCATCCCGCCGAAGCGGATGACCTTGAAAGCGTCGTAGAGGCTCTCCGGGGGGGAGCTCACGATCACCCGGTCGCCGGCCTGGAAGCCGTGCACGTTCCTGCCGACCTCCAGGACCTCGCCGGCGATCTCGTGGCCCAAGGCCTGCGGGTCGTCCTGCCAGTCGCGCACGAAGTTGACGTCCGTGCCGCACACCCCGCAGGCCCGTACCTTGACCAGCGCGTGTTCCCCGTCCGGCGCTTCGATCTCGCGCACCCGTTCCTGCAGGTCCAGGTACTTGCGGCCGAACAGCCCCCTGCTCTGCAGCGGGTATTTCATGCTTCGCTCCTCAACCTGCCCCGTACAGCTTGCCGTCGGCTCCCGGGTACACCGGGTCCTCGGCATGCGCGATGGCGACCTCGATGTTGGCAAACACCTTCCTGAAAGCCGCGACGATCCGGTCCATGAGCTTCTTCCCGTTGGGTGCGTGGATCCCATGAACGATGGTATAGGTGTCGCACAGCTTCTGAGCCTCCGGGAACCGCGCCGGGTCGTAGTTGTACTTCACGCCCTTGGCCTCGTTGATCGTCCAGGGGTAACCCGTGCCGCCGTAGCCCAGCTTGCTCTGGAACAGGTCCTGGGCCGGCACCGGCAGGGTCTGCCACTGCCCGGCGAGCACCCCTTCCTTGTACAGTGCCTTCTCCACGGCGACGCGGAACCTGCGCGGCTCGCACTGCACCCCGGCCGCCTTGGGGTCGAAGCGTACGTTGTACATGAAGTACACGTGGGTGCGGTCCGGCGGGCAGTAGGGCGGGATCACCCCCGGAATCGTCCCCAGCTCCCGCGACAGGTATTCCGCGTTGGCGATGCGCACCCGGTTGTGCTCGTCCAGGTGCAGGAGCTGGGCGCGAGTGAGGGCCGCCGGCAGCTCCTGGTTGCGGTACATGTAGCCCAGGATCGAGGCGTTGTAGACCCGGCGCTTGCTCACCTCGTCCACTTCATCCCCGAAGCAGCGGATGAGCACGCCCTTCTCCATGAAGGTCTCGTTGTCCGTGACGAACAGCCCGCCTTCCCCGCCGCAGAGGTTCTTGAAGTTGTTGAGCGAGAAGCAGCCGATGTCCCCCAAAGTGCCGACCTTCTTGCCCTTGTACAGCGCCCCGTGCGCCTGGCAGGCATCCTCGATCACGGCCAGCTTGTGCCGGCGCGCGATTTCCAGGACCGGATCCATGTCGGCCGGCAGACCCTGAATGTGCACCGGGATGATCACCTTGGTGCGCTCCGTGATCGCCGCCTCCAGTTTGGAAGGGTCCATGGTGTAGGTGCGCGGGTCGATGTCCACGAACGCCGGAATGGCGTTTTGGTGCAGCGCGCAGGAGGCCGAAGCCAGGAAGGTGAAGGCGGAGGTGATCACCTCGTCCCCGGGGCCCACCCCGAGGGCGGCCAGGGCCATGTGCAGCGCCGCCGTGCCGCTGCAGGTGGTCAGGCAGTGTTTGGCGCCCGTGTAGGCGGCCCACTCCTGCTCCAGGGCTTTGACCTGCGGGGCGGTGCCCCCAGCCACGATGCCGGAGTCCAGGACCTGGTTGATGTATCTGCGCTCGTCCTTGCCGATGATGGGCCAGTTCTTATAGTCGCTCCGTCGCAGGACCGCCTTGCCGCCCGCGATTGCCAGCTGTTCTGTCATAAGAATATTTTATTTGATTTTCCTGGACAGGTCCATGACCGGTGAAGTAGTGTTGCTTCCTGATGACGGTGTTTCCCAGCTTCCGCGGCTGGCTGGAGCGGTACCATGCGGGGCTGGACGCCCTGGTGTTCGATGTGGATGGAGTGCTGTTGGTCGGGGCCAGGGCCGCACCCGGCGCCGCCGGGCTGCTGGAACGTCTCGGAGAGCCCTGCTACGCCGGCCTGGCCGATATCCGGACCACCCGCCGGTTGGAGGAGCTCGCGGACTGCCGCGCGGCTCTCGTCGGCGAGGATGCCTACGACTGGGAAGCTACGATCAACGGGGTGATCAACTTCCTGATCGCCCATCCCCGGGCCCCCCTGATCGTGCCCAACCCGGACCTGTATTACCCGGGCGAGGACCGACGGGTGCACGTGGCCGCCGGCGGGGTAGCCCGGCTGATCGCCTCGGTGTGCGCCGCCTACGGACGAGCGCTGGAGCCGCTGTACCTAGGCAAGCCGTACGAGCCGATCTTCCACCACAACCACGGCCGGCTGGAGCTGGCAGTGGGCCGGGCGGTGGAGCGGCGGCGCGTGCTCATGGTCGGCGACTCGCTGGACTCCGACGTGGCAGGCGCGCGAGGGTTCGGCTACCGCTCGGCGCTGGTGCTGACCGGCGCCACCCCCGACGCCCGCCGGCGGGGCGCCGGGCCCAGGCCCGACCTGGTGTTCCGCGCCCTATAGGCCGGTGGTCGGGTCGAACATTCCTTCGAAAAGGGCGGTGGACAGGTAGCGCTCGCCGGAGTCGGGGAGCACGACGACGATGGTCTTGCCGGCGAACTCGGGCAGGCGCGACAGGCGCACCGCCACGGCCGCCGCCGCGCCGCAGGAGATCCCCGCCAGGATGCCTTCCTCCCGAGCCAGGCGCCGCGCGAACTCGATCGCTTCTTCGTTCGCGACCTGCTCCACCCGGTCCACCAGCGACAGGTCCAGGTTGCCCGGGATGAAGCCGGCGCCGATGCCCTGGATCTTGTGCGGCCCGGGTTTCAGCTCCTGGCCGGCCAGCTTCTGGCTGATGACCGGGCTGGCGGCAGGCTCCACCGCCACGGTAAGGATCTTCTTTCCCCGGGTCTGCTTGAAGTACCGCGAAACCCCGGTAATCGTTCCGCCGGTGCCCACCCCCGAAACCAGCACGTCGACCGCCCCGCCGGTGTCTTCCCAGATCTCCGGGCCGGTGGTCGTTTCATGGATCCAGGGGTTGGCCGGGTTGGCGAACTGCTGCAGCAGCACGAAGCGCCCGGGTTCGGAGGCCGCGACCTCCTCCGCCTTGGCTATCGCTCCCTTCATGCCCTTGGCCCCCTCGGTCAGGTGCAGGACGGCGCCGTAGGCCTTGAGCAGCTTGCGGCGCTCCACGGACATGGTCTCCGGCATGGTGAGCACCAGGGGGTAGCCTCGGGCCGCGGCCACGAAGGCCAGGGCGATGCCGGTGTTGCCGCTGGTCGGCTCCACGATGGTCTTGCCGGGTGAGAGCACGCCGCGTTTCTCGGCGTCCCAGACCATGGAGGCCCCGATGCGGCACTTCACGGAGTAGGCCGGGTTGCGGCCCTCGATTTTAGCAAGAACCAGGGCCTTCGAGTCCGGAAGCCGGTTGAGGCGTACCAGGGGGGTCCGGCCGATCGAATAGGAATTATCGAGGTAATAATTTGCCATGAGAAGAAAATAGTAAGCGGCGGGACCGGGTGCAAGCACAATCGGGAGGCAAGAAAAAACCGGGACCATTGGAGAAGGAGCCCGGGTTGGTGTACAATGGGGCGGCATGCCACCCCTGTTCTGGCTCGACGCGGCGGCGCTCGGTTTCTGCGCGCTGATCGGGGCGAGCCTGCTGATCACCACCCTCGGCGCCGGCACCCGGTGGCTGCTCTCCATCAGCTTCGCCGTGTTCACCGCCCTGATGGCCCTCTGGGCGGTGGTCGCCCTGGCCCTGAAGTTCACGCTGGGGCTGGGCTTCGGCAACCCGCGCCTGTGGGGGGAGCTGAGCGTGCTATCCTTCAGCCTGCTGGGGCCCGCGGTGCTGGCCTTTGCCGTACGCTACGTTCAAGCCCGCACGCGGGCCGCTAACCTGGCCGTCCTGGCCGGTTTGGCGGCTATGGCGGCGCTGGCGGTGCCGCTGTTCCGCCACCGTTTTCTGACTGCCCCCCACCTGGCCGCCAACGGCACCACCCTGCTCGCGGTATCCCCGCTGGCGTACGCCGCGGGGCTGCTGCCGGTGCTGTACCTGGTCTGGTCCCTGGTCCTGTTCGTGGCGCATCGCCGGCGCTCCTATACGCCGCTGCTGGCCGGAAGTGTCCTGGTGCTGCTGGCCGGTCTGCTTGCCGGGGGCCTGGTGCAGGCGCCTTTCCCCGTGCTTTCGTTGGCCAACGCCGCGGCCTTGTCCCTGCTGGGCTACGCGACCCTGCGCAGCCAGCTTTTCAACCCGCTGTCCAGGTCCGCGGAGGAGCTGCGGGAAAGGGCGCGCCGGCTGGAGTTGATCGCCGGCATCGGGCAGCGGGCCACCGCCATCCTCGAGCTGGATGAGCTGTTGCACCAGGCCATTTCCCTGATCCGCAAGGAGTTCACCTATTTCAATGTCTCAATCCTCCTGGTGGACGGCCCGGAACTGGTCCTGCGGGCCTCGGCCACGCTGCAGGCGCATGAGGACCACCTGCGCCTGGCCATCGGCCGGGAGGGCATCACCGGCTGGGTGGCGCACACGGGAGAGCCGCTCCTGGTGTCGGACGTGGAGCGTGATCCGCACTTCATGCGCTGCGACGAGGCGGTGCTCACCCGCTCGGAACTGGCCGTCCCGATCAAGCTGCAGGGCAGGGTGATCGGCGTGCTGGACGCGCAGAGCGCCGAGCTCGCCGCCTTCGCCCCCATCGATCTGTTCACCCTGCAGACCGTCGCGGACCAGCTGGCCATCGCCATCGAGAACGCCCGTCTGTACGCCGAGACCCGTCGGCGCGCCGAGCGCCTGGCCGTGGTCAACCGCGTCGCCGCCGCCGCCGGCGCCACGCTGCGGCTGGACGACCTGCTGGCCACCGTTTACCGGGAGGTCGCCCCGGTGTTCCAGGCCGATGCCTTTTTCATCGCCCTGTACGACGAACCGGCCGGGGAGCTGGACTTCCGCTTCCAGTTGGACGAGGGGAAGCTTGACCCCCCGTCGCGGCAGGCGCTGGGCGGGGGACTGTCCTCCTGGGTGGTGCGCAACAGCCGCCCGCTGCTGATCCGCGAGTTCGAGCAGGAGCGCTCCTCTTTGCCGGTCCCGGATATGTGGGGCAGCATGAAGCTGCCTGCCTCCTGGTTAGGCGTGCCCATGCGCCTGGGGGAGCGGGTCACCGGGGTGATCAGCGTGCAGGCCTACCGCCCCCGGGCCTACGGGGAGGAGGAGCAGCAGCTGCTGCTGACCATCGCCGAGCAGGTGGCGGTGGCGGTGGAGAACGCCCGGCTGTTCGAAGCCGCGCAGGCGGAGATCGCCGAGCGCCGGGTGGCCGAGCAGGTCCTGAGGGAGTCGGAGGAGAAATTCCGCAACCTGGCCGAACAGTCCCCGAACATGATCTTCATCAACCGCGGCGGCCGGGTGGTCTACGCCAACCGCCGCTGCGAGGAGCTCATGGGCTACACGCGCGAGGAGCTCTACGCCTCCGACTTCGACTTCCGAACGCTTGTGGCCCCGGAGCACCGGCAGCGGGTGCAGGAGAAATACGCGGTGCACCAGCGCGGCGAGGAGGTCCCGCCGTACGAGTACTCCCTGCTCACCAAGGACGGCCGCCGGATCGAGTGCATCCTGACCCCCGGGCTCCTGCACTTCGGGGGGAAGAATGCGATCATGGGGATCATCACCGACATCACCACCCGCAAGCGCTCGGAGCGCCTGCTGGCCACCCTGAACGCCGCCAACCTGGCAATGGAGAAGGCGGCCAGCCCGGAGGACATCTTCCCCAGGGCCGGGAGCGAGCTGGCCCGAATGGGCTTCAGCACCCTGGTGTATCTCAGCGGCGCCGGAGGCCTGCACCTGGCCTACCACAGCTACGAGCCGGAGCTGGCGCGCGCCGTGGAAGAACTGCTCGGCGTCTCGGTCAGGGGAATGGTCATCGCCGTCGAGGAGGAGGAGGTCGTCCGGCAGGTGATGCGGGAACGCCGGACACTCCTTCTGGACGGGGAGTCGGCGGCCCGGGCGCTGCTCCCCGGCCCGCTCAGGGCCAGCGCAGCGCCGCTGGCCGGCTTATTGAAGGCGGCACACTCCATCCAGGCCCCTCTGGTCGTGGAGGAGGAGGCCATCGGCATGCTGGTGGTGCAGTCCGGCGACCTGACGGAAGAGGACATTCCGGCGGTCACCGCGTTCGCCAACCAGATCGCCGCCAGCTGGCAGAAGACCCGCCTTATGCAGGACCTGGAGCGTAGCCTGCGGGAGCTGCAGCGCACCCAGGGTGAGCTCATCCAGGCGCAGAAAATGGAGGCGATCGGACGGCTGGCGGGGGGGATCGCCCACGACTTCAACAACCTGCTGACGGCCGTCGGTGGTTACACCCAGCTTCTGCTGGACCGCTTCCCGCCTCCGGACCCGGCGCACGCCGACCTGGAGGAGATCAAAAAGACCACCGCCAAAGCCGGGGCGTTGACCCGGCAGCTGCTGGCCTTCAGCCGCAAGCAGGTGCTTCAGCCCAAGGTGCTGGACCTGAACGAGGTCATCGCCAACATGGTGCAGATGCTGCGCCGGCTGATCGGGGAGCACATCGAGCTGGTGGCGACTCTGGCCCCGGAGCTGGGCAGGGTCAAGGCCGACCCACTGCAAGTCGAGCAGGTGATCATGAACCTGGCCATCAACGGGGCCGACGCCATGCCCCAGGGGGGGCGGCTGATCCTGGAGACCGCCGACGTGGAGCTGGGAATGGAGCTTTCCCCCGCCGAACTGCGACCGGGTCCCTACGTGCTGCTGGCCGTGAGCGACAACGGGGTGGGCATGGACCCCGAAACCCAAGGTCGCCTGTTCGAGCCGTTTTTCACCACCAAGCCTCCGGGCAAGGGCACCGGGCTGGGGCTGTCCACCGTGTACGGGATCGTGGCCCAAAGCGGCGGGCACCTCCAGGTGTACAGCAGGCCGGGGTACGGCTCCTCCTTCAAGGTGTACCTGCCGCGCGTGCCGGATCCGGCCTCTCCCCCGAGCGCCCCCGGGCCCGCCGAAGAGCTGCGGGGCAGCGAGACGGTGCTCGTGGTGGAGGACGAGGCGGCGGTCCGCGACCTGATCCGCCGGGTGCTGGCCTCTCGAGGCTACACCGTGCTGGAGACCGACCGGGCCGCCTCGGCCCTGGCCCTGGTGGACGGGCGCGGGGATCCGATCCCGCTGATCATCTCCGACGTGGTCATACCGGGGGGCATGGGAGGGCGGGAGCTCGCCGGGGTGCTCGCCGGCAGGCACCCGGAGTCGCGCTTCCTGTTCATCTCCGGCTACACGCCCAGCGCCGTCCTGCAGGGCGGGCTCCTGGAGGAGGGGGTCCATTTTCTGCAGAAGCCCTTCAACCCGGAGGCGCTGGCGCGCAAGGTGCGCGAGGTCCTGGACGGGAACGGCTAGAACAGGTAGCCCATGCCCAGCACCCGGTACAGCTGGCCGGCCAGCCACTGCGGGGGGTGCGGCTTGCCGGGCTCCTGCATGCGGATGGGCGAATTGAAAATCCGCAGCTGGCCGCGGACCAGCTTCCTGTGCAGAGCGGGCTCCAGCAGGTTCATCCTCTCGATCACAATGCCCCGCGAGTAGTTCAGGTGCACGTACTGGATCGAGCCGTCGGGGGAGGATCGTAAGACCATGCCCATATGGGTCAGCGAGTCGTTCCAGGCCCCGTCCCCGTTACGGTCGTAGGTGTTGTCCCAGAAGATGACGTCCCCGGTGACCGGGTGGGGGGAGGAGTACAGCAGGTTCTCCTTCTCTAGGGTGCGGTACAACCGCATCACCCCGTTGCCGCTGTACTGGTCGAAGTCCCGCGCCAGGTCGATGCCCGCGTAGTAGTAGATGGCCAGAACCGTGCCGGTGCAGTCGTAGGGGAAAGTGCGCCCGCGCACGACCAGCTGCCGGCGGCCGAGCATCCGCCGGGCCCCCTCGGCCAAAAGGCGCTGAATGTCCGAGGTTTCCGGCGGCAGGGAGGCCGTGAACGCGGGTTCGCGCCCCACCATGCTGGTGCAGGAGAACAGGAGGACGAAGAGCAGCAGTAGCGCCGCGCGGCCCGCGGGTGACAGGTTCATGGTCCTGGCGTAAAGATAGGGGGGAGGCTTTCGCGGGTCAAGGCGGGAAATGACGAGCGAGGATGCGCCGGCGCGCCTCCTCGGGGAGGAAGGAGGACCGGACCGCCTCCCGGTTCATCTCCAGGAAATCAGCTAGAGCGAAACCGTACAGGCGGGCGGCGAGCTCGTACTCGTGGACCAGGTCGATGCCCATCAGGTGGGGGTCGTCGGAGTTGAGCGTGACCCGCACCCCGGCACGGCGCAGCGCCGGCAGGGGATGCGTCTCCAGCGAGGGGACCGAGTGAGTGAGCCAGTTGGAGGTGGGGCAGACCTCCAGGGTCACGCCACCCTCGCGCAGCAGCCGCACCGCCTCCGCGTCCTCCCAGGCCTTGATCCCGTGCCCGATGCGGGAGGGCCGGAACAGCTGGAGGGTGCGCAGCACATGAGCGGCGCTGGTATTCTCGCCGCTGTGGATGGTGATGCCCAGGCCCGCCGCGCGGGCCTGTTCCACCAGCGGCAGGAATTCCTCCGGCGGGCGGGCGGTCTCCGAGTCCGCCAGGTCGAAACCGAGGATCCGGTGGGCTCCCGGGCGGCTGCCGCGGGCGCAGCGCAGCAGGTCTTGCGTGGCCGCAAGGTTCACCTGCAGGGAGGCGGTGCGCGGGAGGATGCCGATCAGCGCCACCTCGATGCCGTAGCGGGCCGCGCCCTCCTGGACGCCGTCCAACACGGCCTCGAGGATCTCGTCGTTGGCCAGGCGCTTTCCCGCGGCGATGAAGGGGAGCGCGAAGCGCAGTTCGACCAGCTTCACCCCGTCGAACCAGGCGTCCTCCACGTTCTCATACGCCACCCGTCGGATCGCCTCGTAGCAGCACAGCACCTTCTGCAGAATGCCGAAGCGGGCGATCACCTCGTTCAGGTCGGCCAGGGGGGTGAGCACCCGGGCCTGTTCGGCCAGCTCCTCCTGCGAGCGTACGCCCAGGTCCAGGGCGTGGCGTCGCGCCAGCTCCGCGATGGTGGCGAGGCGCACGCTGCCGTCCAGGTGGCGGTGCAGCTCCGCCTTGGGCAGCGCGCGCAGGGTGCGTTCGTCGAGCATATTGAACCCGGCCGCCAATCATTATAGCCTGGGCTATGCTCCTGACAACCCGGGAGATCGTGTTCCCCGAGGGGGACCGCCAGGAGATTGCGCACGCGCTGGCCGTGAACCAGCTGGTGGACTTAAACGGCTGCCCCCTGCCTCTGCCCCTGGCCACCACCCGGCAGATCGCTTACCGGGTGCACCGCATGAGCACCGCCAGCCACCGCAACGGCGAGGTGGTGAGCTACTACCTGGAGCTGGTCGGGCGTCCGGAGCTGGAGGAGGAATAGTCATGGTCACCCTGAGCGGGCCGGACGGGGCCCCGTATCGCCTGGCCCCCACCAAGATTATTGCCCTGGGGCTGAACTACTTGGACCACATCGCGGAAAGCCAGTCGGTGCGGGTGCAGGGCTTCGGGAAGGAGGCGCCCAAGGAGCCGGTCCTATTCCCTAAAACCCCCAACGTGCTGATTGGGCCCGGGGAGCCGATTGTGATCCCGGCTTTCCTGGAGGACTACCGCTTCGAGGAGCCGCGCGTGGACTACGAGGCGGAGCTGGCCTTCGTGGTGCGCGACCGCTGCCGCCAGGTCCCGATCGAGGAGGCCTGGGGGCACATCCTGGGTTTCACCTGCTTCAACGACGTGAGCCAGCGCAACCTCCAGCGCTCCGACCCCTCCGGCTGGTGGCGGGGCAAGTCCCTGGACACCTTCGGGCCGGTCGGGCCGCGGATCGCGGCCCGCGAGGAGCTGGGCGACCCGCAAGCCCTAACGATCCGCTGCCGCCTCAACGGCCGGGTGGTGCAGGAATCCAACACCCGGCACATGATCTTCTCGATCCCACGGATCCTGTCCTTTATTTCCCGCAACTTCACCCTGGAGGCCGGGGATCTGGTCAGCACGGGCACGCCCAGCGGGGTGGGACCCTTAAGGCACGGGGACGAGGTGGAGGTGGAAATCGAAGGGATCGGGGTGCTCAGGAACCCCGTGCACGAAGAAGGGCGGAGTCCACGATCCGGCGGATGAGTTCCGGGTAGCTCATCCCCGCCAGGCTGCACACGATGGGCAGGTCCGAGTGTTCGGGGTGCAGCCCGGCCAGCGGGTTGAGCTCCATGACGTTGGGCACTCCGTTTTCGTCCTCGCGCAAGTCGACGCGGCCCGCATCACGGCAGCCCAGGCCCCGCCAGACCGCCAAAGCGGTCTCCTGCGCGCGCAGGGCCTGTCCGTCCGTGGCCAGGCGGTAGTCCACCAGCTCTTCGCACTTTTCCTTGTTCACGTAGGAATACACCTCCGCCTCCGCTTCCCCGCGCAGCAGCACGTCCATCGTGCCCACCGCCTGAGCCGCTTCGCCGGTGCCGAGAATGCCGACGGTGTACTCCCGCCCAGGCAGGAAGCGCTCCACCAGCACCGGCTGGCGGAATCCCTCGAGCAGTTCCCGGCAGCGGGCTTCCAGCTCCGCGGGGCTGCCCAGTTTAGAAGCGGCGGTGATGCCTTTGCTCGTTCCCTCGGCGATGGGCTTGGCGAACAGGGGATAGGGCAGGTGAACGCCGGCGATGTCCTCGCTGGCGGCCACCACGGCGAAGTCGGGCGTGGGCAGGCCCAGGTCGCGGATCACCCGTTTGGCCCAGCCTTTGTGCAGGCTGATGCCCAGAACCAGCGGGTCGGAGAAGGTGTACGGGATGCGGTAGGCGTCCAGCAACGCCGGCACCTGGGACTCCCGGCCGAAACCGTGTACCCCCTCGGCGATGTTGAACACCAGGTCCCAGCGCTCGCCGGCGGCCAGGCGCGGCACCAGCTGGGTCACCGCGCCGATGCGGTCCGGGGTGTACCCCAACTCGCGCAGGGCGCGGGCGATGGCGTCGATGGTGCTTTCCCGGTCGAACTCCGCCGTTTCCTCCTCGGAGTACCCCTGGGACAGGTAATAGCTGCGCAGGTCGAAGGTGATCCCGATTCTCGTTCCCATATCCGCCCTACCGTACACGTTCCGCCGCCGCTGTGCAACCCGCGGGCTTGCCCCCGTCTCCTGCCGGGCGTGGACAGAGGCCCGGCCAGACGCTATCATGAGCGCCAGCCGTGAGCATCGAAGCGGATCGAACCGAAGCAGGCCGAACCAAAGCGAACCGCGATGAGCGCTGTTTCGTGTGCGGTAAGGATAACGCCCAAGGGCTGCGCCTGGCCTTCCGCTATCCCGCGCCCGGACGGGCGGAAGCGGACTGCCTGATCCCGGAGCACTTCAGCGGCTGGCAGCGCCTCACCCACGGCGGGCTGCTGGCCACGCTGTTGGACGAGGCCATGGCCCATGCCTGCATCAGCCGCGGGGGCAATGCGGTCACCGTGGAGCTGACCGTCCGCTACCTGAAACCGGTGGAAGTAGGCCAGAACGTGCGGGTCACCGGCTCGGTGCAGGAGGTCAAGGGCCGTGTCCTGGAGACCTGGGGTGAAATCCTGGATCCCGCGGGCCAGGCGGTGGCGCGCGGCCGGGCCCGATTCTTGAGGATGTAGGAGGAGGAGACATGGAGGTATACGAGGCAATCCGCGCGCGGCACAGCGTGCGCTCCTACCAGGACCGGAGCGTGGAGCCGGAAAAGCTGGCCCGTATGCTGGAAGCGGCGCGCCTGGCCCCCTCGGCCAGGAACGAGCAGGAGTGGCGATTCGTCGTGGTCACCGATCGGGCGAAGCGAAAGGCCCTGGCCACCGAGGCCTCCACGCAATCCTTTATGGCCGAAGCCCCGGTGATCATCGCCGCCTGCGCCCAGACCGACGAGCGGGTCATGCGCTGCGGTCAGCAGGCCTACCCCATCGACGTGGCTATCGCGGTGGACCACCTGACCCTGGCCGCCGTGGCCGAGGGCCTGGGCACCTGCTGGATAGGATCCTTCCAGGCCGCAGAGGTGCAGCGCATACTGGGGATTCCCCCGGAGATCGTGGTAGTGGAGCTGTTGCTCCTCGGCTACCCGCGCGAAACCACGGCCGCGCCCAAGAACCGCCTGCCGCTGGAATCCATCGTACGCTACGAGGCCTGGTAACCCCGGTCACGGGGAGATTTCTTCCAGCTCCGCCCACTCGTCTCTGATCTGGATTTTGCGCTCGAAGATATTCAGAACGATGCGGTTCAGGATCTCCTTGCCGCTTTCCTTCTCCTCCCGGCTCAGGTTCCCCTGCTGGAGGAGCCGCGAGAGGGCAGTCAATAAATCCGTCAGGGACTCCAGGCGGTTGGCCGCGTCATCCGGGCCGGACAGGCTCATGTACTGCAGCATCTTGATGGCTCCTTCGATGCGCAGAAGGTTCTGCTCGTCCTGCTGGGCCAAAAACCGGGTGATCCCTCGGATGATCGGGTTTTCCGTGGACAACTCCTGCTGGGGCGTGCCCAGCACCAGGGTATCCAGGGAGACTTTGAACTCCCAGGCCAGGTCCTCCAGCGCCTGGCCGGCAAAATTCCTAGATGAACTATCGCGCCTCAAATAATTACAGGGGAAGGTAGCTTCTTTCTCTCACGATAGGCTGGACAAAAAGAAAGAATTCTCGCATTGCAGTGACCAGAACCAGAGGCAACACACCCTCGACGGGATCCATCCCTCCTGCCGCATCGGAAAAAACCGCGTTGTTTCTCTATTCGCCGAGATCCACGCCCAGCCACTTGGAAAAATCGGCCTGCGAGGCATCGATCATTCCGATTCCCACTTTGGCAGTAGTTTCGGCAACAAGGTAGGCCTTTCCGTTGTACGTGAAGCGCTGACCGCCGCCGGGCACGTCCACGGCCAGCATCGCATGAGAGTATTCGCGAGAGACCATCAGAACGGAATCGATCCCTCGACGCTCGAGAATGATGGCCATGAGCATGGCGCGGGAATCGCAGTCGCCCCTTTGTTCAAAGGCAGCGGTAAGAGGAGGAACAAAGTCGATCCCGGAGAAGTCACGTTCGTAGAGAAAGCCCTGGACCCAAGCGAGGACCCTCCGGGCGCTCTCTGTTGGATCGTTGAAGGGAAGGGAATCTGAGAAGACCTTGGTGAAGCTGTCCAGCCGGGCCGATGATTCCTTGTACACCATCCCGTAGTACCGCGCCCAGGCGTCCGCCCAGAGGGTCTTGCTCTCCGCGTACATGGAAAGGACGCGAAACTCCCTCTCCGCCACGGAGAGCACTTGCTGATCCTCCTCCGAGGACCAGGGCAGCGAGACGCTGCCGGCGGGGAGACTCGCCGTCTTCCTTTCAGTACGCGCAGCGGGCCAGGGAAAGAGGAACTGACTGACCGGGCCGGGGAACCGACGCGCGGCGCGATCGATGGAGAACGCGTCCAGGCAGGAAATGATAAGCTCGGAGTAGGATTCGAACCGGGAGGCCTCGGCAGAGGCGAGCAGGGCGTAGCTGTTCTGCGGTTCGGCCGTGTCACAGACGGCCGGTGTGCCAGAGATAAAAACAGCATACCCCTTGCGGGGATCGCCGCCGACGGTGAAGCCCAGATCGGCGATGACAGCCCCACGACCCTGGTAGGTGAAGCTCGAGATGTCCCTTTTCGAACCCATTCCTCCCAGGAGGTCCGCCGCCATGATCTCGGCCGAGCTGTAGCGACCAGGCTCAAAGATCAGGAGGTCGAACTCCATGCCCTCGTTAGCATCGAAGTAGGAGAACCGCGTCTTCCCATCCCCTTCTCCCGGGGTGAAACCTGACGGCATATCGACAGAAGCCCCGGTGTCGGAAGCAAGCTCCTTTGCGGCGACGGGAGAAATCAGTACGGTGATGAACACCGCCAGGATGGCGATGCGCTTGAAGATCCGCAGCGCGGGGTGGAATCCGCCGCGGGCCGTCAATCCGCGCCTGATTGATTGCGGGAGCTCAAGGTGCATTCCCAACCCTACTCCCAGCGCATGATCGAGAGCGTAGATTCGCAGGCAGGGCGAGAGGCGTATGCTAAAAGAATGGGGATTGTCGAGCCGGCATTGCTGAACCGATCCACTCTCAGAAGCCTATCGAAGGTGACAGCATGAGGATAACCGTCCCCAGCGACTTGTTCCTCGTAGTCAAAATCCTATCCGACTAAGCGAACCGTGCCAAGAACAGCCCCATGGTCGAGTGATCGCTGCTCAGCTCCCCGGCCAGCACTTGTACGCCAGGTTGTGGATCGTGTCTTCTTCCATCTTGCGCAGCGAGAACCGGCAGTTGTGCAGAGCCAACAAAGCCACCTTCACGAGGGTCTTGGGATGAAAAGGTGGCCGCCCTTCCTCAGATCCCACCTCAGACCGTCGCGCCAAACAATGGCCACGCGACTCAATAGCTTTGCAGACAGGTAGGCGGGCTTACTTTGGCTGCCCTACCAGTAGGCCGATTATGGGGAAGGACAGCAATACAAAGAAAGCGATCCCCATAACCCAATTGAGCCACTTTTTCTGTGGCTGATTCACCCAGTAAAACAAGATCAACGACAGGAACAGGGACTGCAGCAGAACCTCTGGAAGGCTCCTCAAGTGGACCCACAACGGGAACACTGTGAAGAGCATCCCCTCCAAGGAGCCAGGCGTTGGGCCGAAGGTGCCGATGATCCCCACCACCACCAGGACGATCCACATCACCAGCCAACCGCTCTTTTTTTCGAAAAACGGCTCACGGAGCAGATAGAAGACGATCCCGAACAGAATCCCCCTGATGGGCTGGAACAACGGCCCCATCATCACCCATGGGTCATTTGTCTGACGCATCATGAGGTTGAGGCTGGACTCTGCGAAAAAACGCGCATAGTCAAAGATCGTAGACACCAACAGACCCATGATAAAATAGGTAACGGTATGGGTCACGATCGTCTTGACAACAGCCTCGGCAAAAGTTGGTCGTACTTGACTCATCGTAAGTCTCCTCTAATGCAAGTTGGCATTACATCTACGGGCCGCCTTACCGCTCAGGGTCAGGCGCGGCGCGCTTTGTCGCCGTCGCCTGCACCCGCTGGTTCGGTCGGCGACTTCCTTATTGCCTTCTCGATTTCTGTCCTTCGAGCCTGAAGCTCGTTCAGTCTCTTTTTCAGGTCGGCCATTTCTTCCTTGATCTTGCGCAACTCTGTCTTGTTCTTTCCGCTCGACAAACAATCCGAGCCAAGCTCTTCAGCGATGTACCGCTCGAGCTGACTCCTTAAGACCCTAAGATATGGATTGCCCCATATCACTCCGTCTCGGTATTCAAGTTTGCCAGCACGGATGCCCTTCACAATAAAGGCCTGGCTCACTCCATATTCCTTCTTGGCCGTTACGTCGCTAAGGGTTGCCCCCTTGCGATTCCATTCACCGTATTCCGCCATATATTATCTCTCTGACCGAACGATAGAGCTCACCTGCGCCGCCGAATTGCGCCCTGCACTATAGCTTTATCGTACGTAAGCCCAACTTCTCAAGCGTAAGCCAAGGCGGCAGGTGCAGCGATTTGTTATGGCTTTTTATTGTGCAATCTCATTACCTAGGTAACACTTTATTCTCAGTAATGAGTTACATTCTTGTTGCCAGGTTACTCTAAGAGAAGGACCACGGTAAGTTCCGCCTTGAGCGGATTCCCAGCGTGGCGAGTCGTTTCTTCCCCTGCGGGGATTTACCGTTAGATCCTTCCCTTAGAAAAGAGAACTCCCCTCGTAGGCAGCAGGGGCACAGTTCCGGTCGGCAAAACGGCGAAGCCCCCAGACCGCCGGTATAGTTGATGATACCAGGCTTCATTCCTTTTCATCAGAAAGTTGGACGAGCTCATTTTCGGGCGAGCTCCCGCCGGAACTGCTAGCGCGGCAAGTCTATTGAGTGGACCTTGACATCTCCGATGTTGACCCATCGGAGCTCGCCTTTCTCATCTCGCAGCAACAGGAGCGCCCCCGTGGGTTTGTCGTGATTCATCGCCAGTACGCGGTACGCATCATCCGTCGTGAAATTCTTTGCTTGGTCCCCTTTGTTGACTTTGACCCTGAAACCGTGAAAGTACATGTCCTGTGCCTCCTATCATTCGAGTATCTCATGCGTGATGACTTTCTGCAAGTGCATGCAAACGTTTAAAGAGAGCCATTTTTTGCTCCATGGCGGGACTCGGCATATTTTCTGAAGGCTTTCGGTATCAGGGTATTTGCTCCGGTAAGCACCGTATCCGAATCGAAGCAACGATCGGCAAGCCATAAAATTGAACGCGATGGCGTAGGGATACGGTCGCCACTATAGCCGGAACACAAATGAGCTGTCTGCTATCGTAGGAGAGGAAGATGGCGAGATACCGGGACTATTCCTACGAACAGGAGATGTTTCTGCCGGTCTCGTTATTAGCCGAAGGATGGGCACCGTGGAGCCGGTGTTTGCCAATATCCGGTACACCCTTCGGGGCAAAGCGAAGGTCAACATTCAGTGGAAGCTGTTCTGCCTGGTAGACAACATCGGAAAGATCATGAGGTACGCAACGGGATAGGCAGAAAAAAAGGAAGCGGCCTGGAAGTACCGGTAGATGCGGTACAACTCAGGCACTCTTAACCGTAGGGACCAATTCCCTCCGAACCAATTGGAAGGCGCCAGAGAGCAAGGCGCAACCCGGGAAGGGCTTTTCTACAAGCTCAACGGTCCGCGCCAGCCGCTTTGTGAAGCACAGCGAAGCAAAGTCGGCTGCACGCGGTGGTTGGGCGGCCTCCTCCGATTACTGGCACAGCGATTTGCGATTTCACCCAGCTGGCTCTCAGATGCCGCTCTCGCCTGTCTCTGGTTTGCCTGGACCTGGGCGCTCTCCCCAATCGATCTTGCGCATCCGATATTCATCGTAATCCGGCACCAGTCGATTGTACTCACCTTCCATCAACGGTGACGAAATCATGAAATCAGCCGAAGCCCGATTGCAGGCAATTGGTATGTTCCACACCACTGCCATGCACAAGAGAGCATTCACATCCGGGTCATGCGGTTGCGGTTCCAGAGGGTCCCAAAAGAAGATCAGGAAGTCTATCTCGTTACTGACAATCTTGGCGCCAATTTGCTGATCACCACCCAACGGCCCGCTCTGGAGTTTATTGATCTTCAGGCCCAGTTCTCGCTCCAGGGTTTTGCCGGTCGTTCCAGTGGCATACACTTCATGATGCGCCAGGAGATCGCGGTTGAACTTGGCCCATTCCAACAAATCGCGTTTCTTGTTGTCATGCGCGACAAGGGCGATCTTCTTGTCTTGCACCATGACGATCTTTTTGTGAGGCATACAGTTTCGTCCTTTCTCTGAGACAAGCCACCTTCGCAACTTGGCAGCCTACCAGACAACCTTTCGCTTTTCGCACCTCGCTCGCAACTGCAGGCCGCCCAACGCAGAGCTGAGCTGCGCCGCCGCATCAGATCAGTACTGCATGGAATTCAGAACTGCAGGCACCGATCCAAACGGCCTTCAAGGCGACAAATGCAGCGATTTGTTAGACCATGGCGTTCGTTCTCAGATTATGCTTAGAGAAGTTCTAATTGATCTTTTGTTGTAGCTTTGCTAATCATTTTCTGTAATGAAGTTTCCTCTCTTATGAGAGGCCGCTCTTCATAAAATACGCGATAAGAACTTTCGGACTCATTAATAATTCTATCCACATAGTTCAATATCAGACTTCTTTCTTGTGACGTAACAACCGGAAATCCGTAGTTTTGGTTCGTGTGCTTTGTCGTGCCTTTTTGGGATTCATAATTCTTAATAAATGTAAGGTGGTCGTTAAGTCTTTTTGAGATGTAATAGTTTGCGAGCTGAGGAACGCTGCCAACAAGGTCATTAATCAGCTGGGCAAAATTAGGTTCTACATCTACTCCAATGCTGTTACGGCAGGAAGATATAGCCGCGAATGTAGTGGTCCCTGTCCCCATAAATGGATCAACAACCCAATCGTTGCGAACGGAATACATGTTAATGAGTCGGTAGGCAATCTCAAAAGGAAATGCGGCGCTTCTCTCTCTGAGAGACGAATGATTGAGTGGTTGTCTGATACCTTTGAGGTCCCAAATATCAGAAAACCACACATTTCGTTCTTCCCAGAAGAAGGAACTCTGTTGTCGGTTATGAATCTCTTCCGGTTTAACGAAAGTACGCTTACTGCCCTTTCGGAAGATCAATATATATTCATGTTCAAGTGTTACATAGGCGCCGGCTGGCAACATGCCAGACCCCATAAACTTGTTTGGTGCGTTGGTTTGTTTTCGCCACAAGATCACAGGCAAGGACTGCATTCCGAGACTATTGAGCGACTGTGTAATCCTGGTGTGATTTGAATACAATTGGAATCCATTCCCAATTTTGCGAGTAGCGTCGCCTATGTTGATGCATGCCCATGCTCCTGGCCTTAGCATCCTTACAACATGTTTCCATACCTTATCTAGTTCCATATTCATCAGCTCGAACGCAGTAGATCCATCATATGCGTTTAAGGCTGCATTAATACCCGGATTGATTTGCCCAAAAATAGTGTCCCACATTTCAATCATTGGGTAGGGCGGAGAAGTGACTATCAGATCTATAGAATTGTCTGGAATGAGGTCAAGGTACCGTGAATCGGAAAATATAAGCTTATGAGTTGTTTCCATCATTTCTACAATTCTTTAAGCCTTGCCATCTCTAGTTTTATGTTGTTTACGATTTCGAGGTTTTGTATCTTTTTTTGCCTACCTTCTTTTGAAGTAATTTCCCAACTTGATGAAGAAGTCGACATTATATCCTCTGTCCCATTCATCTGGTGCAGGTTCTATCGGCAAATCAAATAGGGCCGCCAATTGGCCGTGGATAGTTTGGATTTCGGTCGTATTTCCGTCATAGGTTCTGTCAATCACAAGTTGACGCATATAGAGTATGCATTCTTCCTCGGTTATTGTTTCAACCTCCGCTGAGATAACCTCGGTTATTTTGATGAATAATCTGCGGCCCAGTTCGTCAATATGAGCCCTCGATTTTATGTTCTTGTAGTAGTACTCTTCCCATTCGGCCACCGTCCCGGGACCGCACGTACGAATTGCTTCAGAAACCGCACCCACCTTGCGCTTGAAATTAAGCTGGAAGCGATTCATCGCACTGTTAAGAATCCATTCTTTGGCCACCCAGTCCTCTGTTATCCAAGTCTATGACGTGCTGGAGACTATCGTCAATCGGTTAGGGGTGCCGCGCTTTAACTTTCCATGGTCTAACGATAAGCTGAGCTTGCGCCGCCGAACGAATCCCGGCACCGGCAGTTTAGCGCACGTAGACATCACTTCTCAAGCGTAGGCCAAGGCGTCAGCTTGTAAGATAAGTGTAGGGGCAAAAGCATGGTGGTGGCAATGAGGGGGAGGGGGAGACTAACAACTTGTGCATATGTGGACAACCCGATTGACTCGTGTGAATGGGAATTGCTATAGAACGCCTTGTGGCGTTGTTGCTGGGCGTGTCAGCTGCCGTCGCAAGA
>Ga0315273_10000537_pt1 | contig 40533 bp, 23 predicted proteins | sample YL17G02_0_MG_FD_205753 | JGI IMG/M metagenome (GOLD analysis project Ga0315273, IMG submission 205753) | Sediment microbial communities from Yellowstone Lake, YNP, Wyoming, USA - YL17G02_0 | ecosystem: Environmental > Aquatic > Freshwater > Lake > Sediment | place: USA: Wyoming | collected...
CGCCATCTTCGACGTCGAACAGGATCCGGAGAACGCCAACGTCCTGTACCTCGGGACCGAGAAGGGGATCTTCGTCACGATCGATGAAGGCAAGACGTGGAGTGCGTTCTCGACGAGCGCGCCCAACACCGTCATCCGCGACATGGCCATCCAGAAGCGCGATCGTGAGATGGCGATTGCCACCTACGGCCGCGGCTTCTACGTGGTGGACATCGGTCCGATCAAGGAGTTCAAACCGGACGTGTTCCAGCAGAACGCGTACCTGTTCGACATCAAGAACACGACCAGGTGGAATCGCTACGAACGGCGCGGCGATACGCTCGGCGAGATGGCGAAGGCCGACAACCCGCGAGTCGGCCAGAACATCTACTACTACCTGAAGGCCGACGCGCAGAACGTGAAGGTGACGATCAAGGACCTCGAGGGGACCCAGATCGCCGAGTTCACGCCGAGCGCGAAGAAGGGCCTGCAGACGGTGTTCTGGGGTCTGAACCGAGTCGCGGCCGGCGGGCCAGCGGCCGGCGGCCGAGGCGGCGCGGGTGGTGGCGGGGGTGGCGGAGGTGGCGGGGGCCGTGGAGGCGGCGGCATGATGGTTGACGCCGGCGTCTACAAGGTCACCTTCACGGTGGACGGCAAGGAGGTCGCGACCAAGAAGATGACGGTTTCTCCGGATCCGCTCTTCAAGTAACTTGCTTGGAATGGTTTCAAGACTGCGTGACGGGCCCGTCGTTGTGCCGGCAGAACGGACCTTGAAACCAGTCCGGATGTCTCGGAACAGGCGACACGTTCCGTTTCGGCCGTGCGGGCTCGAGACTGGAACGTGTCGCCCTCTCTCTTTTCGGACGGCATTACGCAGGTAGAGTGGGTCACGACGTGTCCGGCGACTTGATCGAATGGGCTGGCGAATGGGCTCGACGCCTCATCGCGGTCGTCGTGTGCCTGGCGCCGCGTCGGCACTGGGCCCGGTTCGAATCCCTCCCTCTGTCCAACATGGCGGCAGTGTCGGCCGTGCTCACGATTCTCGCCGGCGGAGCGCTCGGGGTTTCCGGTTATTTCGCGTACATGCAGCCCGCGGCCGCCGTGACGAATACCGCCGCCCTGGCTGTGGCCGAGAAGCAAGCCAGGGGAGAGGCACGAGACATCGCGGAGATCGACACCTCGACGCTCAGAATGTTGTCGCTAATCTCGTTCCTCGGTTTTGCGCTCTTCACCCCGGTTGGCCTGGCCTCGATCTACATGGTTCTGGGTGGATGTCTTCGCGCGGCCGCGTATGTCGTCAACGAGCCGCTTGGCGATCCGCTGCTGACCGGACTGGACGCGCTCGTGCACAGGATTCGCACGACCACGCGTGTGGCGTGGCGCCGGCGCCGGCGCGAGCGGCTGGAAGGTCGCGAGACGCCAGATATTCTCGTGACGGGCACGTGGGCGGGCGTGGTCGGCGCAGACTACGTCGTCATCTCGTCGAGGCAGAAGGCGGGTTGGACCACTGGCACGTTCGTGATCACGCGGGATACGTGGTACAGGCTTGGCGAGCCGTTTGACCTTCGCCTTCCGGAAGGGCTGCGGAAGGCGTACCCGCTGACGGCGCTGCAGACCACCGAAGTGCTGCGGCGAGGCGTGCGATACGAACTCCCACCGCTGCGGACCCCGCAAGGCCGTTCCTAGACCGAAATTCACTTGTCTCGACGGGCAACCCGGCGGACACGCGACGGCCGCCATCAACCCAGGCGGTGTCAGGGCTCAGCGTTTCAGTGTTGCGGTGACGCTGCCGACCAGATCCGCCTCGTAGCTGTACACCACGATCTTGAATGTCTGACCAGGCGCCGAGAACGGCACCCGCGTCGAACACGTGATGCCGTCCTTCTTCACCCGTTCCCAGGTTGCCGGAAGCAGGGTCAGCTCCAGCACCTGCCAGACATCCCCGAGAAAGCGTCCACGAGCGTCGCCGTAGAACGTGGTGAACTGAATCGTCGCCTTGTGAAGGGGGCCTTCTTCCTTGAAGGGAATCCTCGCCGGGTCAATCACCAGATCGATCTGCACTTCCTGGCCACCGCTCGCGGAAGCCGCCATCTTTGCCAGCGCCTTCAGCTTGATGTCCTTGACCTCCTGCTCGTACTGGCCCGCCGCCGCAATACGGCTGTACGTGAGAAACGCCTTGCGGTCGAACGGCTGGAGCGACTCTCTCGCGTAGTAGCCGCGCCGATACGACACCTTCAGGCCAGGTCGTGTCACCCGCACGGTGAGATTGCGGTACTTCCCGTCCCAGTTCGGGTTGCTCGGGTAATAGCCAAGCAGGTAATCGGTGCGCGTCACGTCATTGATCGTCGAGAGCGCCTTGCCGATGTCGCCGCGAATTGACGCGCGCCCGCCGGTCATCACCGCGATGTTCCGCAGGCTCGACAGCGCGAACATGCGGCTGAAGCTGCCCGCGCGGGCCTGTTGACCGCCCCCGCCACCTTGCCCACCCCCGCCACCGAGGCCGCCCATCCCCGCGCCACGTCCCCCGCCGCCCCCTGCGGCACCGGCGCCGCCGGCCATCGGCGTGGCAGCCGACGGCAACCCCGACGCGTCGACGCCGCCGGTCTGGAACGTGTCGATGGTCACGCGTGCATCGTTGGCCATGGCGGCCAGGCTCTTGTCGTTCTCGAGACGCGGCAGAAACAACCCCTGCTCCGTGAAGAACAGCAGGTGCTTCTCGCCATCCATGTACCGCAGGTACTCGACCGCCGTGTAGAGATTCTGCAGGTCCTGCATCGTCTGCGCGTTCGACGACACGTAGTCGTCGAACGAGAGATCCGTGAGCGCATCAACCTGGAGTTGATCGAGCGACGACATCGTGCCTGCGGTATCGGCCTCCATGCGCTGCAAACCGTCGGTGGTCTGGCGCGCATCAGCGGCGATCTTGCCGGAATCGGTGACGCTCCCGGGCGGCAGATGCCGGGCGTTGATGGCGCCAGGCACGACGAAGATCCTGTCGATGTCGGGCTGAAGGTTCTTCGGAATCTCCTTGCTGCCATAGATCGCGGCGAGCCCGCTGAAGCGCAGCGCCATCTTCGATTCGACGCCGTCGTGGTACTTCTTGAACCGCTCCAGCACCTGGACGACCTTCTCGTGGTCCGTCGTGAAATCGGTGGCCCGGTTCCATCCCATCACCGCCACCATGTCCTGGGGCAGCAATTCTCGCTTCACGAACGCCATCAGCGCGTCCAGGGCTTTCGATGGCTGCTGCAGCCTTCCCCGGCCGAGCACGATGATGAAGGTCCGACGGGTCTGGGGTTGAAGCGATGCGGTCGGGACTTTGCGCAGCAACGCCCTGGTGGCGTCAGGCTCTGGCGTGACGGCCGACAGCGTCTGCAGCGAGAAGTGCGCCACGGCCTGCCTGACTCCATCCTCGAGAATCACGAAGTCGTCGCGCGTCAGGTCGGTGACGGGCTTGTCATCCTTGTCGGTGACGACGACGTTGACAGGCACCAGGGTGACCTGCACGCGAATGGCGCCGGGGACCTTCTGCTGTTGTGCCCGCGCATGCCCAGATAGCAGCGCGCACAGCACAGCGACGAGGGCGGGTTTCCACCGGGAATGCATGCGCACGGAACCTCCTCCATCCAGAGCCCACGTCGTTTGAGCAACGCCGTTCACGCCTGGCCGCAGGTCTCTGGGCGTCGGGCACAGCACCAGCGGTCTCGACGCAGGTCGGGTCAAGAGATAAGACCGAATCCCGACCGCAAGAGATACAACTGGCCAGCCGGCTGCTTCACCAGCACTTCGGCGGAACCGATCGAAGGGCTCTCCGCGCCTCATTCAACGCGCCGCAGGCGATGCGGAGGCGCCGCCCAGGGGAATGGGTGTGCTCGTTGGATGTGCTCGTTTGGTGTGCTATCGACCGCCGTCATAACTGCTAGAATACGCGGCCATGGGGGACTTATGAAACGATCCCGGCGGATTCCGGCACTGGCCGCGACCTGCGCGTTGGTCGGGTTCTGGGCGTGGCCGGTGGCACAGGTGTCGGGCCAGGCCGGGCCGCCGCCTCAGCGGACGCCGCAGGCCCAGAGTGCGGCACCTGCCAACCCAGCCGGAACAGGCAAAATCAGTGGCCAGGTCGTTGCTGCCGACAACGGTGCGCCCGTCAAGCGGGTGATTGTCACGGTGATGGGCGGCACTCCACAACTCTCCGCCTCGGGCAGGGGATCCGGTTCGGGCGCGTCGGGCGCGAATGTGCAGGTCCAGGCGAGGGGAGCTGGGAGCAGCCCGCCGCCCGGCATGGTCCAGAAGCAGAAGGAAACTGACGCGGAGGGCCGATTCGAATTCACCGACCTGCCGGCAGGTCGGTTCTCTCTGAACGTGAACTTCCAGGGCGGTTTCATCCGGCCGTCCCAGATAGAGTCCGTGCAACTGGCTGCCCGAGGATCCGCGACCGTCACGATCCGCCTTGAGCGGACGGGCGCCATCACGGGCAAGGTGTTCGACGAGACTGGCGACCCCTTGCCCCGTGCGACCTTGCGCGCGACACGATGGGAAAGCAGCGGAGGGGTCCGGCGCATGCAGGGGGGTGGCGGCGGCTTCAACATGACCAACGACCTCGGGGAATACCGCCTGTGGGACGTTCCCCCCGGCGACTACTACGTCTCCGCATCGTACATGACAGGCAACTACGCGCCTCCGGCGTCGGAACGCGAGGATCCGAAGTTCGGATTTGCCCCGACCTTCTACCCAGGAACCGCATCGATGGATGGCGCCCGCGCCGTCACGGTGCGATCTGGACAGGACACGCCAGGCGTTGACATCACGCTGCAAAGAGCGAAGATGGGCCGCGTGACGGCGATCGTGCTCGATTCAGCCGGCAGCCCGCTATCGCAACGCAGCAGTGTCTATCTGGCGTCCCGCCACGATTCCTCCGGGGGCGCAACGGGCATGTCGCGCAGGCCGGACGGCTCGTATCTCTCGGGCGACGTGCCTCCCGGCGACTACTACCTGGTGGCCAACCAGAGTCAGGGCGATAGTCCCGCCGCAGCCACCGGCGAGGGCGCGGTCGTCCCGGTGAGCGTCAACGGAGACGAAGTGACGGTCACCGTCCAGTTGAACAAGGGCGCAACCGTATCGGGCCAGGTCGTCGTGGAAGGGAAGATGCCGGAGCCGACGACGAGGCCCCCGACGGGATCGCAACCTTCCAGCCAGGCCCGCATCATGGTCAGCGCCCGCCAGGCCACCACCGCCACGGCCTCGTATATCCCGGGCTCGTCGCCCGGGCGGCCTGCGCCGATGCACGACGACGGGACCTTCGAGCTGACAGGCCTTCGCGGCTCCTTCCGGCTGTTCGCCTCGGGCAACCGGGCCGTGCTGAAGTCGGTCCGGCGGGGAGGGCAGGACATCCTGACAACCCCGCTGGAGTTGAACGGATCCGAACACGTTACTGATGTCGAGATCGTCGTGACGACCGAAACAGGCACGATCGATTTCAGTGTCACCGACTCTAGCGGCGAACCCGCGGCCGGCGCCTTCGTGCTCATCTTCAGCGACGACGCCACGCGCTGGTTCGAGGGATCGCCCTACGTCCGTCAGGCGCGAACACCCAGTGCGCCCGCGTCTACCGGCGTGCCGTCGGGCGGCAGGGGCGCCGGCGCGCCGACCGCAGCGCCAGGTTCCGGCACTGGCCTGGCGGCCTCGGGGACCAACCCCAGGGAACCCGGCCGCCTGATGAGCGGAACGCTCGTCCCAGGCCGCTACGGGGTCATTGCGTTCGAACCCGGCGCCAGCATCTCAGGACCCGCATATGATCCCGAGGCGATCGCGAAGATGCGGCCCCGCGCCACATTCGTCACCGTCGTTGCGGGCCAGGCCGCGACGGTGCAATTGCAGACCGTGAAGCAGTGATGTTTGTACACGTATCGGAGGACTGATGAAGACACGCACGTCGACATGGCTGATTTGTCTGTTGATTGTTGCTGGCGCCGCGATCGGCTTCCAGGCGTTCGCTCAAGGACAGGACGATCCGGTTGTCCGCAAGATCATCGAGCTTGGCACCAAAGACAACCAGGTGATGACCTGGAACGACTACGCCAGCAACCGGTTTGGCGGACGCGAGACCGGCACCAACGCGTACACCGACGCCACCCAGTGGGCGGTGTGGCAGTTCAAACAGTTCGGGCTGCAGGCGGAACTCGACGAGGTTGGCGAAATCCCCGTTGGCTTCAACCGCGGGCCGTGGTTCGGCAAGATGCTCAAGCCGGCCGAGAAAGCGCTGCGGTTCGGGACGCCCAGCTTCACCGCGGGCACGAAAGGCGTTCAGCGCGGGCGCGTGGTCATCCTCAAGGCCGATCCGTATTCGGTGCCCAGCCGGGCGACCGGCGGCCAGGCCGTGGCCAAAGAGAACGTCGACAAGAAGCGCGCGGCCGTGCAGGAAGGCATCGCCGAAATCAACGCCAACAAGGCCGCGTTCAAGGGCGCGTGGGTGCTGATTGGCGGCACGTCAGGGTTTGGCCGTGACGGCCGTCGCGGCACCCGGCTCCCCGATGGGTCGCCGGAGTACCTGGATGCCGACCTGATTCCGTCGCTCACCAGGGCGCTGATCGATGCCGGCTCGCTCGGGACCATTCAGTCGTCCACACCGCCGTCGGTCGTGCAGCCGTCGAACAACTCCGAGCCGCCGCTCAGCATGCTCGACGGCTACGCGGCGTCGTGGGACAAGCTGCCCGTGCTGCCCGACATCAAGTTGCTCGACACGCAGTACAAGGAGATTAAGGCGCTTGTCGAGAAGAACGATCCGGTCGAACTCGAGTTCGACATCCGCAACTGGTTCAAGATGGGTCCGATCAAGTATCACAACGTCGTTGCCACGCTGAAGGGCACAACGTATCCCGATGAGTACATCGTCATCGGCGGCCACTTTGATTGCTTCAGCGCCGCCACCGGCGGTGTAGACGACGGATCGGGCTTTGCACCCGGAATGGAAGCGATCCGCCTGATCGCTGCGTCTGGCGCCAAGCCGAAGCGATCGATCATCTTCATTGCGTTCGCGGCCGAAGAGAACGGACTGGTCGGATCGCAGTCGTGGCTCAAGAAGCACCCCGAGCTGCAGCCGAAGATCGTCATGATGATCAACCGCGATGGCAGCCCGAGCGCCATCACGGGCGCGACGGTGCCGGAGACGTGGTACGCGGATTTCGAGAAGATCACCGCGCCGCTTACAAGTCTCAATCCGAAGTGGCCGTTCAAGCTTCAGAAGAGCCTGCCGCGCGCACACGCCACGAGCGCGGGGGGCACGGACTCGTCATCGTTCGAGATGATGAGCGTGCCGACGCTCAGCTTCCAGACGACGACGGCCAGGCCCGGGCCTGACGGCAAGGACGTCAACTACACCTACGGCTACGCGTGGCACACCCTGAACGATCTCTACAGCGAACTGGTGCCCTATACCGAGCACCAGCAGGAATCCGCGCTCATGATGGCCGTCGTGGCGTACGGCGTGGCGATGCTCGACAAGCCGCTCACGCGCGACGGCGTCTACCTGGCCGACGGGCTGTACGCCAGCATCACGGTTGGAGCCGGCGACGCTCAGAAGCAGTTCATGACGACGCTGGACTTCGTGAACGCGCCGCTGCAGGTCGCGAACTTCGTCCGCATCATCGAGGGGAACGCGCCCCCGGCGGGTGGTGGTCGCGGAGGTGGCGGCGGCGGGCGTGGCGGTCCAGGAGGGCCGCCCGAAGCCCCGCCCATTGGCAAAATTGACGTGGTGAAGGGTCAAATCCAGGGCGTCATCTCGTCGGCTACCCAGAAGGCCGTGGCGGTGCTGCGCCTGCCGAAGGCGATCAACGCCGCGCTGAAGCACGACATGGTCGGCATAGTCGGCGTGTCGGCTCCCAACGCGTTCTACATCACGCTCGAGAAGAACACCGGGCTCGACAAGAAGTTCACCGCGATCGGGAAGGTCATCGCGGGTCTCGGCGCGTTGAAGGACATCAAGAAGGCGGATCCGATCCGGAATGTTCGGATCACGCGCGTCGGCCAGGCCGCGCGCGACTTCAAGACCGATGACGCGGCGTTCAAGGCGCTCGTCGAGGCGGCGACGAAGAAGAAGTAGAGGAGTCTGCCGTGCGCGTTGCGATGGTTGTTGCTATCCTTGCCGTCGTGACGTGCACGAGCCAGGCCCAGTTTCCCGGCGACCGGCCGGCGTCGAATCCGCATGCGACGCGGTCGGTCGTCATGGCTCGCCGCGGCGTCATTGCCACCAGCCAGCCGCTGGCCTCAGCCGCGGGGCTTGCGGTGCTCGAATCCGGTGGCAATGCCATTGATGCCGCGGTGACCGCCGCCGCGGTCCTCGCCGTGGTCGAGCCGACCATGAACGGGATTGGCGGCGATCTGTTTGCCATCGTCTACAACGGGAAAACCAAAGCAATGCAGGGGCTCAATTCCAGCGGCCGGGCCGGGCGGCTGGCCACGCCGGAGGCCTTTGCGGCGCGCGGGCTGAAAGAAGTTCCGGATCGTGGTCCGTTGGCCGTCACCGTGCCGGGCGTGGTCGACGGATGGAACGAACTGCTGAAGCGCCACGGCACCATCACGCTGGCGAAAGCGCTCGCGCCAGCCATTGCGCACGCACGGGACGGATTCGCCGTGTCGGAAATCATCGCGCAGCAGTGGCAAGACGTGGAGGCGATCCTGGCGAAGGACCCGGCCGCGGCCGATGTCTTTCTACCGGGTGGTCACGCGCCCCGCACCGGCCAGGTCTTCAAGAACCCGAAACTGGCCGCCACACTTGAGGTCATCGCGCGCGAGGGGCGCGACGCGTTCTATCGCGGCGCGATCGGCCGGGCGATCGCCGCCGATCTCGAGCGGCGCGGTGGTTTCGTCACCGCGGAGGATCTGGCCGCCCACACGGCCGACTGGGTCGCGCCGATCTCGACGTCGTACCGCGGGTACGACGTCTTCGAGATGCCGCCCAACACGCAGGGCATCATCGCGCTCGAGATGCTGAACATCATCGAGGGCTACGACCTGAAGGCGCTCGGCCACAACTCGGCGGCGTACCTGCATCTGCTGGTCGAAGCCAAGCGCATCGCGTTTGCCGATCGCGGGGCGTACCTCGCCGATCCGGCGGCGGTCCCAGAGGCCGTGCTCCGCATGTTGCTGTCGAAAGACTACGCGGCCACACGCCGGCGCGAGATTGATCCCGCGCACGTGGCCGCCGACTATGCGCCGGGTGTTGTTGTGGCAAAGGGCGCGGCCGACACAGCCGTCCCGCGCCATGACAACTTCCGGGATGGCCGCGACCGCGGCGACACCATCTACCTGACGGCTGCCGACGACCAGGGCAACACGATCTCACTCATCCAATCGCTGTACGAGTCGTTCGGGGCGGGCATCGTGGCGGGCGACACCGGTATCGTTTTGCACGATCGCGGCGCCGGATTCAGGCTCGATGCGGGACATCCAGACCGTGTGGCGCCGGGCAAGCGACCCATGCACACCCTCGTGCCCGCGATGGTCATGAAGGCCGGCCGGCCCTGGCTGTCGTTTGGCGTGATGGGCGGCGACATGCAGCCGCAGGGGCACGTGCAGGTGATCGCCAACATCATCGACTTCGGCATGAACGTGCAGGAAGCCGGCGAAGCGCCGCGATTCAGGCACATGGCTGGCGGCGTGGCGCTCGAATCGGCGATCTCGCGCGAAGCCCGCGAGGGGCTGACCGCCCGGGGTCACCGCGTCATCGAGCGCAAGGGTGCGTTCGGCGGGTTCCAGGGCATCCTCATCGACCCGGTGACCGGCGTGCTGATGGCGGGATCGGACCCGCGCAAGGACGGCCTCGCCATCGGGCGCTGACCTGAGCGCCTGACCTCGCGACTCTCGAGACGGGCTTCCCGCACCTGCGAGCCAGCAGCCGCTCCGATACGCGATACCGCCCAGGCATGGCCGACGAGCCGGCCACGCGAGGCCGCCGCACGATCGCCCGTACCTACATGCCGACCTTGATCGTGAACCCGCCAGCAAGCGGCAGGGCTTTGGTCTTTACGTGGAGCACACCACGGCGGTCGGTGAGATCGAAGTACCATCCCTCGATTGCGGCCGCGAAATCACTCCGGAATTTTTCTCGCGCCGCCCGATCCTGGCCGGCCGCCTCGAACATCGGCAGCGCCCGATCGCCCAGCTTCACGCTGACCGGTTTTGAGGCGACGTGGACGTCCACCAGGTACGACCGGCTCGCGGGCATATCCGTGTACTTGCCCCTGGCGGCACCGACCGCGATCGTGACCTGCCCGCCGGCCGAATCGAGCGACTTCGGCGCGTCCACCTCGATGAGCGTTCTCGCAAACGCGCCACCGCGGTATTCCTGGGTCACACCGTCATCTTCGTAGAGGCTGAAGCTGGTCTTTCCGGAGGGGTAGATGTCCAGCGTCACCGGATCCTTCGGCTTCTCGCGATCGTGCAGCATCTCGGGATACATCGGGACGATCGCGCCAGCCCTGACGAACAGCGGCAGCTTGTCGAGGGGCGCCGCGTACCCGTTCAGGACCATGGGCCCGTTGAATTCCAGGCCGTCCCAGTAGTCAATCCAGCGGCCGGCCGGCAGGTAGATGTCGTTGCGGATTGGCGAATCTTCGTAGACGGGTGCGACCAGGAACCACTCGCCGCTCATGAACTGGTACTGCGTCCGCTTCGACCAGGTGACCGGGTCGTTCGGGAACTCGAGCACCATCGCCCGGACCGCCGGCACGCCGGTGTCGAACGCCTCCCGCGTGTAGCTGTACATGTAGGGCGTGAGCCGCATCTTGAGCTTCATGTACTTGCGGTTGTAGGTCGTGTACGGCTCGCCGAAGATCCACGGCTGCTTCATCAGGTTGGTCTGCTTCGACCAGCCGCTGATGATCATCCACACCGGCGTAAACACCTTCCACTGCAGGTCGCGCACCTGCGTCTGCGCGCCCCCGCCGAAGATGCCGTCCACGTCGCCGGTCGCCGCATTGAAGCCCGACAATCCCGCGCCGATGATGGTCGGAATGTGGAAGCGGATGTACTCCCAGTTGCCCGCCTGGTCGCCCGACCAGATCGTCGAGTATCGCTGCCCGCCGGCCCAGGCGCACGTGGTCCACACGAACCCGCGCGAGGTGCTGTTCTTCTCGATGCCCTCGTACGCGTCGCGCATGCCGTTGAAGGCGAACTGATACCCCCTGCCGACCCAGGCCACGTCCAGCTTCATCACGCGCGAGCCGAGCACGCTCACTTCGTTGGCGATCCGATCGAGCCCCTTCTCGGTCCAGAGCCCGGTGTAGAACCCCCGCTTGTGCAGTTCCAGGATGGTCGAATCGAGGTCGACGTATCCGCAGCCATACCCGTCGTTGGGCAGAATCCAGCCTCCTGGCATGTCGTTGGCGCGGTACTTGTCGGCCACCTTCGCAATGACGTCGGGCGTCTTCCCCGTCTTGTTGTAGCAGTCGGCGTCGCCAAACTCGAGGCCCCATCGTGGGGGAAAGAACGGCCGGCCTGTCACGAGCGTGTAGCCGTCGAGGATCTTCTTGAGCGACGGTCCGTAGAAGTAATAGGCGTCGAATCGCGGCTCGTCGTGCGAGAGCGCCATCGGCGACACAAACGCATAGCTGCCCGGCGACATCGTGTTGCGGAAGGCGCCGTACCCGGCGGTGCTCATGTAGAACGGCGCCGGATTCGGCGTCGATCCGTCAACCCAGCCGCGCGTATTGAGACGTATGTTCAGCGTGGTGTCGCGGTGCGAGAAATACCCGTTCTGCATCCCGCCGCCGTAGAAGTTCTCCGCCTCGCCGCGGCGCAGCGTCTGGACCGTTGACGGGCCGTACGTGATCGGCCGCGTCTCCTGCCAGATGACCACCGCGTTGTCCTTGTCGAACAGCGCAAATCGCAGCGGCTTCTTGTAGGCGCGCAGCACGCATTCCTTGCTTTCGAGCCGGTAGTACTCGCCGGCATCCCGCCACGCAACCTGGATCGCCGGTCCCTTGAACACGACGATTTGCGCATCTTCCGGCGCCGGCTGCGCCTCGGCAAACACGCCGCGCGGCCCGACCTGGATGCGGAAGATGTCGTCCCGGTAGAACGCCACGCGAACCTGGTCGGCGTCGCCCACCGGCTTGAGGCCGCTCTCGGTCTGCACCGGAGGATTGGCCATGACAAGCGTGAAGACGTTGTCCTTCATGTCCGCGCTCGCCACGTCTCCAAGCGTGACGCTCGGACCGCGGGGCGCCGCCTGACGGGGTGCGGCGGCAGCCCCTCGGCCCTGGGGCGGGGCCGCCGCCGGCGGCTGGCCAGTGGTCGCGGCGGCTCCGCCCTGCGTTGCTGACGTGCTCGCCTGGACCAGGCACAGTTGGAGGCCAACGAGGACCGTACACAGTGTGACGTATCGCATGCGATTCATCAGTAAAGGGCTCCTTCCGCCCTGCTTCTATCCCGTCGTCTCCGGCAACCCAAGGAACACCCGGCAGGCGGACAAAAACCTCGCAGACGACACGCAAACCGGATATGGTACGCGCATGAAAAGCCGCCGCTTCTTCCTCTACGCCAGCGCCATTCTACTGTTTATCCTGTCCGCGTCACCCAACGTCGTAGCCGAGGGCGGCCGCGTGTCCCAGGAACAGCCAGCCAAGGGCGCAGGGCTGGTGACCGTTGATTTCAGGGTCGTCGGAAATGGTGGTGTTCAGATACTCGATCTCAAGCCTGCCGAGGTCTCGTTGAAAGTCGGCGGCCGCGCGCGCGACTTGCGATTGCTCGAACTGGTCCGGCACGGCGGCGGGCAGGTCGCCGCCGATGGTACCGCCATCGCGCCGCTGGCGCCGCCCTTTGCGAGCAATCACCCGGCAGACCGGGGCCGGAACGTCATTCTCATGGTGGAAGATGCGTCAATTCCCCCGGGTCGCGAGGAGACGGTCAGAGAGGCCGTGGGCGCGCTGCTGGACAACCTGTCCGGGCGTGACGCGGTCAGCCTCCTCATCATCTCCAGAGGGAAATTCGATGTGGGCCAGACGACGCAGCATGACAGCGTTCGGGCCGTTCTTGGGAAGTTTGTCGGCGGAGCCACGCAGTCAGAGACCGTCGATGATGCCGCCTGCAGAACGCTGCAGGCGCTCAACGCATTGAAGGGAATCGTTGGCGGTCTCGCTGGCGGGATGCCCACGACCATCGTCTTTCTCTCTGGTGGCCTCACCTGGCCTGCCTCCGGCGGTGCCAAATTGAAGTGGGCCGCCGGGACGATGGCGTGCGAGGTCCGGCAGGAGCTGTTCAACGAGATCGCCACCAACGCGCAGCGAGCGTCCGTGGATCTGTACACCGTGCAGATTCCGACCGAGCTGGTAGGCAGCACCACCGGGGCCGAGACCGTGGCCGGGATCGAGAACCTCGCCGGCGTCGCGGGTAACGCGTTGATTCGGTTGTCGGGCAACCAGAAGACCGAGATGGCGAGGGTGGCGCGCGAGACGTCGGCCTACTACCTGGCGTCGTTCGAACCAGACCCGGCCGAACGGACCGGCTCGGCCGCCCGCGTCGAGCTTCGTGTGAGCCGGGAGAACGCGAAGGTCCGCGCGCCATCCGAAATCACGATCGCCAAGGAGGCCGCCGCGTCAGCGGATGCCAAAGGGCCAGTGGCACGCGACATGCTCCGCGTCGCCACGGTCTATCGCGATCTGTGGATTCGCGCCGTGGCCTGTCCGGGACGCGATCCCGGCGACAAGGATCTGAAACTGGCGGTGATGTTCGAGCCGTTCGAAGTGGGCCTTCCGTTTACGTCGGCCTCGATCGGCTTGTTTGACGACAAGGGCAAACTGACCGCCCAGTGGACCGCGCAACCGGCCGACCTTGGCGCGCTGCCGGTGATGGCCGGCTTCAAGGTGAAGCCCGGGACCTATCGGATGCGCGTGGCGGCGACCGATGGTTCGGGCCGGCGCGGCACGGTCGATCAGAACGTCACCGTGGAACTCAATCAGGGTGACGTGCCCGTGCAGATGAGCGGGCTCATCCTCGGCGCGCCGGCGGGGAAGGCATTTGGTCCGAAACTGCTGTACCAGACCGAGGAGAAGGCGCTGGGCTATTTCGAAGTATACGGCGTGCCGAAGACCGCCACAGTGACGGCCGCCATTGAGATTGCCCAATCCGCGTCCGGCCCGGCTGTGGCCACGGCGCCGGCCGGCGTCGGCGCGCCGGGCAGCGACGGCCGCCGGGTTGTGCTCGGCGAGATACCGATCGGCTCGCTCCGCCCCGGCGATCACCTCGTGCGTATCGTCGTCAGCGTGGACGGCAAGCCCGTCGGGCATGTCGTCCGGACGCTGCGCAAAACCGGGAAGTAGCCGCGCGCTATTTCGCCGCCTCCGGTGGTGTCGATCGATCCTCGTACGGGCGGAGGACCCACTCGAAGAACACCCAGGTCCGGTTCCAGGAATCGATCTGCGCGGGCGAATTGACCCGCAGCAGCGTCTTCGGATCGACGCGGCGGCTGAAGGCGTGCCCGACGCTCTGGCCTCACGGCGCGGGATCCACATAGACCTTCGTCTCGGCGAGATCCGGTTTGCGCGATCGCAGCGCGTCGACGATCTGCTGGTCCTCGACGAAGTTCACGTCGGTGTCGTTGGTCGCGACGTAGCCCGTGCTCCCGCGGCAGTCGGGCGCGATGACCACGTACCCGCGCTCCACGGCTTCCTTCACGAACGGGAACATGGTGATGCCCCAGTGGCCGTGCACTCCTCCGTGGACCCAGACTAAGGCGGCATGGCCTTTCGCGCCGCGCCAGTACCGGTTGCCGGCTGTTGGACACACCAGGGGTCCGGTGATACCGTTCAAACACAGGCGTCAAGGTCTTCTAGGGGCGGCAACGTGCGCAATCCTGTCAGAAAGACATAGCCCTATGCGGCCACGATTCGTGATCGGGACACTCGCGGTCCTGGCGGTCGTGACCGTCGCCGCCGCGCCTGGCGGCGCCCGCCTGTGGCCATCCACAATCGTCGCTGCCCGGCAATCCCAGGCCCCGCCACAGCAGCAGCCACCCGTGTTCAAGGCTGGCGTCAAGCTTGTCCGCGTCGACGTGACGGTGCTGGGCCGAGGCGACTTACCCGTGGCCGATTTGCAGGCCTCCGACTTTGACGTTTCGGAAGATGGCGTGCCGCAGAAGGTCGAGCAACTGCGGTTCGTGCGGCTCGACGGAAACCGGCCGCAAGGCGACGAGGAATCGCTGGCCATCCGGTCGCCGGAGCACGCCGAGGCCGAAGCCGCGCGCGAAGACGTGCGCGTGTTCGTGATCTTTCTCGACGACTACCATGTCGATAAGCACCCGGCGATCACCCTCCCCATCCGCCGCGCACTGAAGGACTTTATCGGGCGGCTCTGGCCGACCGATCTCGTGGCGATCATGGACCCGTTGACGCCGCTCGACGCGCTGCGCTTTACACGCGTGAAACAAGATCTGCTCGATCCGGTGGCGAAATTCGAAGGCCGTCAGGGCGAGTATTATCCCGTGCGCAGCCTTCTCGAGGAAGCCCAGCTCAGATCGGACAATCCGCGGAGGATGCGCGCGCAGGTCACGTTTTCGGCGCTGGCCGGCCTCTGCGTGAAACTCGGCGGTATGCGCGAAGGCCGGAAAACGGTCATCTTCGTGAGCCAGGGCCCGCCGACCACGTTTGGATTCGGACAACCGGCTCTGCGCGAGGACATGCAGGAGGTCATCGACGCCGCCGTCCGCGGCAATGTCACCATCGATCCGGTCGATCCCGAGAGCCTCGGCATGGTCATCCGCGAGGACTCGCGCTCGTCGCTCTACCAACTCGCGGCTGAGACCGGCGGGCGCGCCGTCGTCAATACCAACGCGATGGAAATCGGCATGGCACAGGTGCTCATCGAAACCAGCGCCTACTACGTGCTCGGATACTCTCCAACGCGGGCCACCGATGACGGCAAGTATCACAAGATCAACGTGAAGGTGCGCAGATCGGGCGTCCGGGTGCAGGCGCGCCAGGGCTACTGGGCGCCGAGCACCAAGGAAATGGAGGCGGCCGCCGTGGCCGCGGCCAGGACGCTGCCGCCAGGTGTCGCCAGCGCGAAGGAAGCGCTTCAGACAGCGGAGCCTGGCCGGCGCCCCGTCGAGATCTGGGTCGGACTCTCGCGTGGTGCCGACGGGCTGCCCAGGGCAACCGTGACCTGGGACCTTCCCGACGTCGCGCGTCCGCTGCCCATCACGAAGCTGGACGTCGAGATCGTGTCCGCCAAGGGGGGAACTCCTGTCAGGCCGGTGCGCACGCTGACAGCGGGTCCAGGAGAAAAGGCCGAACGCCCTGTCGAGATCTTCTCCCTGGATCCAGGGGAGTACGAGCTTCGATACACCGCGCGCACGGCCGACAACAGCGTGGCCGATCGCTGGGCCCAGACGCTCAGCGTCCCCGACTTTGCCTCGGCCCAGGTGTCGCTTGCGACGCCGAAGTTCTATCGTTCAAGATCGCTGGCCGAGTTCCGGGCGATTCGTGCTGCACGAGATCCGGCGCCGGCGGTCGTGCGGCAGTTCGGGCGCACCGATCGGGTGCTGGTTGACGTGGAGTGCTACACCGCCGGATCCAGCGAGCCGCCGACGCTTGAGGCGCACGTCATGACCAGGGACGGACGCGAACTGACCGCGCTCTCCGTGCCCGATCTGGTCAACGGCCGGGCGCGGTTTGAGCTTCCCGTCGGCAGCTTCGGACAGGGCACGTACCTCCTCCGCGTGCGCGCCAAACTCGGATCGACGCAAACGGAACTGCTGACGGCGTTCCGCCTCATTCCGTAGGGGCGGCCCCCCGTGGCCGCCCGAATCACGTGTGGCAACCACTGGGGGTTGCCCCTGTACGTAGAATACGCAGAGATGGCGCCTTCGAGCCAACGCACTGGAACCGGCCGCGTACCGCGCGCAGGACGGGAACCCCGAACCACGGTCCTCGTGGCGTCCGACTGGGCCCCGATCCGCGCGTTCGATTCACTGGTCGGCCACGATCCCGAATCCGCATACGGCGATCTGCTGCCAGTGCTCCGCCAGGCCGACCTTCGCGTCGTCAACTGCGAGTGCGCGCTGACCACGGCCGTCACACCCGTGTGGAAAAGCGGTACGGTCTTCAAGGGCGCGCCCCGGCACGCCAGGGGCCTGACGGCCGTGCCCTTCGACGTCGCGTGCCTCGGCAACAATCATGTCCTCGACTACGGCGTGCGTGGGTTGCGCGAGACCATGCGGCTGCTCGAACGTTCGGGCATCCAGACCGTCGGCGCCGGCCTCACCGAGGATGAGGCCCATGCGCCGCTCACGATGGTGCGCAACGGCCTGACAATCCATCTCGTCAACGTGAGCGAAGGCGAGGATCTGACATCATCGCGGGGCGGGCCAGGGGTCTTTGGCTGGGACATCCCGCGGGCGATTGCCACCATCCGCCGCTGTAAGAAGGCCGGGGGCGTCGTCATCGCCATCGCTCACTGCGGCCTGGAGTATGTGCCCTATCCACCGCCTTACGTCGTGGCGGCGTTCCGCGCGATGATCGAGGCTGGCGCCGATGCTGTCATCGGGCATCATCCGCACGTGCCGCAGGGCATCGAGTATTGCAAGGGCCGGCCCATCGCCTACAGCCTTGGCAACTTCCTGTTCTATCAGCACACGGAGCTGTTCCATCGAAAGACCGGGTTCTGCGTGTCTCTCGAATTCGACGGGCAGAGGTTCGCGGGACTCGATCTGCACCCGTACCGCATCACCGAAGGCGGACTCCGCCGGCTCGATGCCAAGGAGAACGCCGCGTTCCGCAAGACGATGACGGCGCTATCGAAGCCGTTTCGAACCGGGGCGGGGCCGGATCGAGCCTGGCAGGCCTATCTGGCCTGCTATGGCGCGTCGGGATTTGCCGCCGAGGTGTCGGGCATCCTCGACCGGATGAAGACCGAACCCCGGAAGGCCGCGGCCATGTTCCGCAATCGCATCACGACGATGCAGCACGTCGAGTTGTGGAAGGACTACCTCACGGCGACGATGACCGGCGGACCGACGGGCTACCCGCGCGAGGCGTCACGGATGGTGGAGGAGTACTTCACGCGCACGGTGTGAGGGCAACCACGGGGGGTTGCCCCTACGCCACCGCGGGGGGTTGCCCCTGTACGCCCGAATGTGTCCGTCGTCGCCCTGACACCAGACGTGCCCGTCGTAGGGGCGGGCCCCCGTGCCCGCCCGAGTCTCACATCCCGTACCGCTGGAGCGCCGAATCCACCACGGCTTTGACCAGGCGCCGATAATCCTCCATCTCGCCACCCGGCGAATGGTGATGCAGCGTGTAGAGCTGCGGCCCCCAGCTCTTATGAGGTTTCAGGCCCGGGATCCCGTTCACTTCCATGATCCTGAGCGCGCCGGCGGCATCGGTCTTGATGTCGATGCGCACGTGATCCAGGCAGTTCATCGCGTCGGCCGCTCGCATCGCGAGGGCCGTCGCCTCTTCAGATCGCGGCCCCGGTGGATTGATGTGCGTGAGCCCGACGCCTCGCAGGTCGGCTCGCAACACCTTGTATCTGCCGTAATGCTGCTCGTCGACCGTCACCAGGCCCGGCAGGCATTCGCGGTGATCGCCGTTTCCGACGACCAGAACCGTGAACTCGTCGCCGGGCATGAAATCCTCGACGAGCGCCGCCTCGTCGAACTCGCGCTCGATGTAGGACACCTGCCGCCGCAACTGCTCCTCGTTGTCCACGACGCTGTCATCCGAAATGCCGACTGACCGCGACTCGCACATCGGTTTGACGAACGCCGGATACCGGACCACCGACATGTCGTCGTTGCTCCGCAGCAGATGGTGCGCGGGCACCGGCACGCTGCGGCGGGCGAGCGCGACGTGCGTGTGGTACTTGTCGATCATGTCCTTCATGGTCTGGCTGTTGGACCCGATGTACGGGATGCTCCGGCTATCGAGCAGGTCGGCCACCCACATGCCGCCCTCGTTGCGTCCGATGAACCTGTCGTTCGGCGTGATGTGGTAGAGGGCGCTCCAGATGATGTCGAATCCCCCGCGATCGAGCAGGGAGAGGAAGTCAGATTCGGCCTCGACGTAGGCGATGGCCGCCGAATACCCGGACGCGCCGATGGCATCGGCGACCGACAGTGTGACGGTCATGTCGCCCCATCCCTGCGCATCGCCGCCGGGGCCGGTGAGAAGAAGAACCCTCATGCTGTATCTCCATGCCTGGGCCCCGGCTGTCGACGGGGTGACGAGAACTCAAGAACAGGCTCCGGTCAGAAGAGATCGGGCACATGTGAATACGATTGCAGGGCGAGTGCAGTGGCTGGAGACACCGGAGCGACGAGTCGTCCGATTCCGACCCGCGCGGGTTCGTCGAGCGCGACCTTGGATATCACTTCAACCGTGATTGCGCCTCTTGCTGGTGGCGCCGATCCGCCTGGAGCCAGGGACGGATCCTCGGCGGGGTAGGGCGGAGCGTCGCGACACGATCCCGCCGCCGATTCCTGAGCGACCAGGCGCACCAGCGCGCCGTTGGGATCGAGAGTCCGGGCGGCTCGCCCCGACACGCGTTCGAGCGACGCCCGAAACCGATCCGCCACGTAACCGTAGTGGGTGCAGCACAGCCCGGCGAAAAGGGCTCCCGCTGGAAGCACGGACGCTGCCGCCCGCGATGCGCACTGATCGATCAGGTGTTCGACCTCCACGCTGGCTGGATCCTTCTCGATCGCGGCCGCCAGTCCGTGGCAGGGCACCGAGGCTATCCGGTGTGGGGCAATTCCCCGCTGCACGAGCCGATCCCGATGCACGCCAGACTCCATCGTGATGCGCGTGCCGAAGAGTGCGACGGCGCTACTCGGGTCCGCGCTCAACGCCTCGTGGAACAGGTTGACGCCGGCGTCGATGATGCCGACGACCGGGAGCGCCGACGTGCGCGCAAAGCGGGTGAGGTCGAAAAGCACGGACAGCGTATTACAGGCGATGACAATCCGGTCGGGCCGCAGCTGGCTCATCCGCTCGAGCGCGCGATCGAGAAATGCCAGGCGTGTCGCCTCGTCGGGCAGGAAGTTGTACCCGCGCCCTTCTTCGGGCCATGCATTGAAGTAGGTCAGACGAGCGTCGCCGGCGCTGCCGGAAAGGCGGAAGGCATTCTCGATGGCGGCACAGATGCCGAGGCCGCCGAGGCCGGAATCAGTAATGACGAGATGCACGCAAGGTCCTGCCGGACCATTCTACGTCGTCCCGCAGTCCAGCTCCTCGTTCGCGTCGTCTGCGACCAGATCTTCGGCGAGTGGCAGGAGTCTGCGCGTGGGCGAACCGACCCGCTCGAAGAGCGCCTGACCTGCCAGCGCAAGGTAAGGCGGCCCACCAGATTCGAGCGCCCGGGCAATCGGCTCGACCATCACGCCCAGGGCACGCGGCCTGACACAAGATCAGGTCGCGGTGGTACCAATCGCCTGGGACGTCGACCTTGAGGGAGATCATCTATGTGTTCTGGATCATGCGCCGCACGGTGTCGGTCAGGGATCGATAGTCGAGCTTGCCGCTCGGCATCCTCGGCAGCTCGGGAATGATGACAACCTGCTGTGGAACGGCAATCTTCGGCAACTCGCCGCCCATCCGCCTGAGCACATCCCGGTTGTCGATGCCCTCGGTGACGACGGCGACAATCTTCGACCCGCGCACGACGTCGGCAACCTCTACGATCGCCCCAGACACCGACTCCGGGAGCATGCGGTCGAGGACGTCCTGCACCTGGCCGAGCGACACCATTTCACCACCGATCTTCACGAATCGGCCCAGTCGTCCCGCGTGCCACAAATACCCGTCGTCGTCGAGATAGCCCATGTCGCCGGTGTCGTACCACCCGTGGCGCATCCGCAGCGCGGTGGCTTCGAAATCGTCGAAGTACCCCGACATGACGCTCTCGCCCTTCACCAGAATCTTGCCGACCTGGCCGGTGTCGCAGACCTCGCCGGTTTCGAAGTGCTCGATGCGGACCTGCAGATTCGGGAGCACGTGGCCAGTGCTGCCGGGCCTGTTGTGCCCGGGCGCGTTGACCGAGATGACCGGGCTGGTTTCCGTGGTGCCGTATCCTTCGATGAGCGCGACGTCGTGCTTCTCCCAATACGCGCGGCGAAGCGACTCGGGGCACTTGTCGGCGCCTGTGATCAGCAGCCTGACCGTACTGAAATCGCCCGGCTCGGCTTTCTGGACGTAGCCCCAGAGAAACGTGGGCGTGCCGATCATCATCGTCACCCGCTCCTCGCGGACAGCGGTGCAGACCGAGCGGAATTCGAGCGGGTTCGGGCAGGTCACCACCGTCATGCCATTGACGAGGGGCAGCCAGAGATTGGTATTGAAGCCGAAGACGTGAAACAGCGGCAGGTTGCCGAGGATGACGTCGTTGGGGCCGAATTCGAGCAGGCCGTGCATGCCTTCGATATTCGCGATGATGTTGCGGTGGGTGAGCGGGACCGCCTTGGGCTCGCGTTCGCTGCCGCTCGTGAACAGCACCACCACGTTATCGTCTGAACCGGCGGAGTGGATGCTGCTGCAGATGCGCTCGGCCGACATCGCCGCGCGAACGAAGCCGACGGCCTTGTCGACAAGCGACACGCCAGCAGCGAGATCTTCAATGAAGACCATGCCCTGCTGTTTGGGGCAGTTCAGACGGGCCAGCAGCGCCCGCGACGTGACGATCGTGCGGAACCCGAGCCGGCGCCTGGCCAGCTCGCAGTTCTGCGCGGCGCCGGTGGAGTAGTTGATCATCACCGGCGTCCGGCCGCTCATGACCGCGGCGACGACGGTCAGAAGGGCGCCGGCAGAGGTGGGAATCATCACGCCGACCAGCCCCGCGTCGCAGGCGCGCAACTTGCGCTCGAGGATGAGCGCTCGCAGCAGTGCAGCCTTGTAGGTCACCCGGTGACCAGTGGCGCGGTCCACGATGGCCAGCTTGCCCGCGTGCGCCTTGGCCGTCTTGACGAACAACTCGACGAGCGACATGAGCTACCTCGTCGGGATGGCCGCCAAGTCGCGGTGCCGCGTTTCGGGCAGTGTCCAGACCCACGTGGCCGTGGCGAGAGCGAGCAGCATTGGGACGCTCAGCCCGCCGGCCAGCCCATACACCACGACAACCTGGTTGACGAGGATGGGTGCGAAAAACTGGACTCCGCGCGCCATGTTGTAGGTGGCGCCCATGGCGAAATTGCGGACATCGGTCGGAAACAGCTCGGCCAGCAAGGCGCCAAATCCCGCCGTGCATCCCGAGCCGAGACCCAGGCAGAAGAGCGCGGTCCAGAAGAGCAGCGGCTCAGAGAGCAGCCACCGCCAGTGGAACGCCAGCGGGTAGATGGCTGCGGCCGTGAGCAATGAGTACGCGGTGAAGAGCACCCGTCGCCCGTAACGGTCCGCCAGCGTGCCGAACGCGAGCATGCCGAGAAACTGGCCGAGCTGAGCCGTCAGCATCCACAGGGTGGATCGTCCAATCGGCTGGTGGAATTCCTGCTGGAGGAACTTGGGGAGCCACGTGTAGCACGTCCAGTACGTGCCCAGTTTGCAGACGCCGAGAATCCAGCCGCGTGCGCAGACAGAGACGAGGTTGCGCTGCCAGATCGCCCGCATGGCGGCCACCGGCGACAGGTGCGTGTCTTTCTGCGCGTTCCACAAGAGAGATTCGGGCAGGTGGCGCCGCGCGACAAACGCAATCATGACCGTGGCCGACGAGAGCAGCAACACGGCGCGCCAGCCGATGGCCGGCGCGAGCATGAATCCCGCGACAGCCGCCAGGCCGACGCCCATCGGTTCGCCGGCCTGCAGCAGGGCGGATGCGCGGCCGCGCATCCGCTGGGGGGACGATTCGGCGAGCAGCGCATGGCCGACCGCCCATTCGCCGCCGACGCCGAGGCCCGTGATCAAGCGGAAGACGAGAACAGTCCAGAAGCCGGTCGAAAACGCGGTAAGCGCCGTGCCAATCGAGTAGATGAGAATCGTCCAGGTCATCACCGCGCGCCGGCCGTAAAGATCCGCAAGGTAGCCGAAGATAATGCCGCCGATGCCGGAGGCGCCGAGCGCGACGCCCAGCAGCACGGCCTCTTCCGCGTTGGTGAGCCCGAGATCGCGGCCGATCGGGACGAGCAGGAAGGAGAACAGGACGAGGTCGTAGAAGTCGAACATCCACCCGGCGAGCGAGATCAGCCAGATTCGGACTGGAAAGCGGTCGATGGTGCGAGTGTCAGTCACGGCTGGGCTGGCCTGCGTCATGTCGTTCTCCGTCTCGGACGCCCGTATCATACGCTGTCCGGGACAGCGCGCGCCGCGGTCGTGGGCGGAACGGGGCGCTGAGGCGCCAACCACGCGCTGCCCGTGTTCTGGATTTCCTCCGACACGGCTCTTTCCGCGGTGTCTTTCCTGCGGCGGATGTGACGCTATCGACGCAGGGCCGCAGCTTCGGCGGCGATATCTTCGACGCACGCATCAATCTGCGCCTGCCGCGAGCGGAAGCTGAGGACGCAGACGCGTGCGAGATACCGACCGTCGACCGGGCATCCCGTGATCATCACACGGCCTCGAGCGGTGACCCGCTCCAGCAGCGCCTTGGTCGCGTCGTTTTCCTGCGCGAGCGAGGCGCCCGGCCAGGCGAGATAAAACGCGAACAGCGACAACTGGGGCGGCGCCACCATCACGACGCCGGGCAGGCGCGCGATGCGGTCGGCCGCCTGGACGGCGAGCGCGCGCTTCTCGGCAAGTGCCGCGCGGAACCGCGCCGCGCCATACAGTTTCACGCACAGCCAGACGCGGAGTCCCGGGAAGCCACGCGACAGCTCCGGCCCATATTGACTCGGGTCGTAGAAGAGATCCGGATCGGGAGTGCCGGGCAGGTAACCGGCCGACACGGCGTGTGCGCTGCGCAGCCACGCGCCATCGCGCACGATCAACGCCCCGATGCCATAAGGCATGAAGAGTCCCTTGTGCGGATCGAGTGTCAGCGAATCGGCGCGCGACAGCCCGCTGAGCAGCGGGCGGAGCTCTTCGCACATGTGGAAAAACGCGCCGTACGCACCGTCGACGTGGTGCCAGACGCCTTCGGCCGTGCACAGGTTGGCTATGGCGTCGAGCGGGTCGACGGCCCCGGTATTGGTGGTGCCTGCCGAGGACGCCACCAGAAACGGATGCAGGCCGTTCGCACGATCGTTCCGCATTGTCTGCTCAAGTATGTCCACGCGCATGCGGAACCCGGCATCAACCGGTATCAGTCGAATTCGATCGGCACGTATGCCAGCCAACCGGGCCGCCTTCTCGATCGAGTGATGCGCGTGCGTGGACGTGTAGAGCACGCCCGAGCGGATGTCATCGCCGAGGTCGCGCTCCCTCGCGCAAAGAATCGCGTTGAAGCCCGCCATCGATCCGCCGGTCGTCAGCAGGCCTCGTGCCGTGTCCGGGAAGCCCATCCACGCGCGGAACCAGTCGAGCACATTGGATTCGAGCTGAACCAGCGCGGGTGCCGCGAGCCACACGCCCGTGTAGCGGTTGGTCGCCGCACTGATGAAGTCGGCGAGCGCGGCCGGATACAGTCCGCCTCCCGGGATGTAGGCCAGGTAGCCGGGGCCAGGCGTCGTGAACGAGCGCGGAATCCAGTCGTTGAAGAGCGGGTCGAGCAGGGACGCCAGATCGGACCCGCGTTCGGGCGCCGGTTCGCGCAACGCCAGACACAGGTCCGCCGCATCGACGTTGCCGCGCGCCGGTTGCGTAGCGAGGCTGGCGACGTGCGCGACGATGCGCGCAAGCGTCTCCTCGCCCATGCGCTGCATGTCTTCCGCGGTCAGTTCAAGACTTGCTGCGTCGTTTGTGTCCATAAGGCACCACGGGTACTGAGTCGGCCCAGTGTAGCTGACCCGCCTCGAGTTTCTCCGACCTGGGGCGGTCGGGCTCCGGCTACAATGACATTCACCATTCACCGAAGGAGCACTTGCCAATGTCGCTGAATCGTCGTCAGTTCCTGACCACATCGTCGCTGGCGCTTGCTGCCTCGACGATCGATCTCCGCCGGTTGTTCGCGCACGCCGCGCCAGGCCAGGCGCCACAAGCGGCGCCACAGACCGCGTTCACCGCCATCCGCGGCACGGTGGGCTTCTTCACCGGCCAGGGCGGGACCATCGGCTACCACATCTCGAAAGACGGCGTCGTCGTCGTCGATGCCCAGATGCCGGCCACCGCGAAGATCTGCCTTGACGGCGTCAAGGAGCGGGACGGCGGCAGGACCATCGACTACCTGGTCAACACGCATCACCACGGTGACCATACCGGGGGCAATCCGGTGTTCCTGCCGGCGGTGAAGAAGATTCTGGCGCATGCGAATGTGCCCAAGTTGCAGCGCGAAGCCGCGGCACGGGCGGCGGCAGCCAGGCCGGATGCCCCGGCGCCGGAAGTCGTCGTGGCTGATACGACCTTCACGACGACGTGGCGGGAGGCAGTCGGCGCCGACGCGATGGCGCTCAGGTACTACGGCCCGGCGCACACGAGCGGCGACGCCGTGGTGACCTTCGAGAAGGCGAACGTCGTCCACGTGGGAGACCTCGTCTTCAACCGGAGCCATCCGTATATCGACAAACCGGCCGGCGCGTCGATTGCCAACTGGATGAAGGTGCTCGACGGCATCGCCGCGGATCACGCCGCCGACACCATCTACATCTTCGGCCACGCCAACGCGAAATTCCAGGTGACCGGCAGCAAGGCGGACCTTGCCTGCATGAGGGACTACCTGGGCGCCCTGCTCGAGTTCGTCCGGGGCGAGATCAAGGCTGGCAAGTCGCGGGAGGCGATCGTGGGGATCAAGGATCCGTTGAAGAGCTTCCCGGATCAGGGCCCGCTGATTCCGCGCGTGCTGACGGCCGCGTACGAGGAAGTGGCGGGCTGACGGCTCCGTCTACACCGAAGCTCAGCTCTCTCGACGGGCAACCCGGGGTCTGAAGACCCCGGGCTCCAGTGCAAAAGGCCCGGCCTGCAGTCCCTGCGTCGTGCGCCTGGTCTGAAGACCTCTGGGTCCAGTGGGCACGGTGAGACGGGCCGTCGAAACGGGGGCCGCCTGCTGGAGGCCGGGTCTTCAGACCCGGCACTCACGCGCAAGCGGCCTCCGAGGCTAGTACTGCTTGTCGAACCAGACATCCTCAAGAATGTTCACCTTCTTGGTGAACGTCTTGCCGCCAGCGGTCACGCTGATGACGTACTCGCCGATGTCGGCCGGGACGCCGCCACCAAAACTCGCATAGGGCGGTGGCGTCTGCTGCCCGCCGCGCCCGCCGCCGGCACCGCCACCGCCACCGCGCCCGCCGCGTCCTCCCGCGGCTGCCGTTACGCCAGGCGCGGTCGACAGTGTCCCGCCCAGGTTCCACAGCACCTGGTTGATGCCAGCCGCGTTCGGGCCCTTGGTCTCGGCCAGCACAAACGTGCCCTGCATCACCTTGACCACCACGTCGCCCTGGGCCGGGCCCTTCAGGTAGTAGTTGATCATCATGCCGTTCGGCGCGCTCTGCCCGGCGTAGTTGATCGACGCCGACACGTTGTCGCGCCGGTTGACCCACTTCACCTTCGAACCCACGTCGAAGAGATAGAAGTCCTGGCCGAGCACCGTGTCGCTCATCTCCTCGAGCGCGGAGATGTCCGTGATGAAGATCCCGCGGCCGTGCGTGGCGACGATCAGTTCGTGCTCGCGCGGGTGGATCTGCAGATCGTGCACCGGCTGCGTCGGCATGCCGTTCTTCAACTCCGTCCAGCTCTTGCCGCCGTCAATCGACGCGTAGACGCCACAGTCCATGCCGACAAACAGCAGGTTCGGGTTGTACGGATCCTCGCGGATCACGTTGACCGATTTGGCCGGGAGGTTGCCCGTGATCGGCGCCCACGAGGCGCCGAAATCGGTGGTCTTGTAGAGGTAGGCCTTGAAGTCGTCGTTGCGGTAACCGGTGTAGCTCACGTACGCGGTGCCGGGCGCATGCCGCGACGCGATCACGCGGCTCACGTAGTACCCGGGGTTGCCAACGATCTTGTCGTTCAGTTTCGTCCAGCTCTTGGCGCCATCCCTGCCGCCATCCTTGCTCACCCACACGTTTCCGTCGTCGGTGCCGACGTAGAGCAGGTCGCGCACGAGCGCGGATTCGTCGACGCTGGTGATGGTCTGAAACTGGATGTTGCCGTCGCCGCCCTTGCCGACAGCCGGGGGCGGGGGCACGATGAGCTTCGTCTTGTCGTTGGCCGAGAGGTCGGGGCTGATGACCGTCCACGTGTCACCGCGGTTGGTGGATTTCACCAGGACGTTCGCCCCGTGGTAGATGGTCGCCTGGTCGTGCGGCGAGATCAGGATGGGCGCCGTCCACGCGTAGCGCAAGTTGTTGTCGGGATAGCGGATGCCCTTCGACTCGCCGGTGTAGAGGTCCGTCCTGGAGATCGCGCCCTGCTGCGACTCGTTGTAGAGGAACCGGTTGGCCGAATCGGTCACGTTGTACATGCCGTCGCCGCCGCCCACGTTCTGCCAGTCCTCGAACACGATGCGGCCGCCGCCGCGCTTGGTGCTGGGCCCGCGAACCGAGCCGTTGTCCTGCAGGCCGCCCGCGACGTTGTAGGGCCACATCGTGTCGTAGCCCACCTGGTAGAACTGCGCCAGCGGCAGCTCGTCGGGGTGATACCAGGCCTTGCCGCCGTCGTATGTGATGCCCATACCGTGGTCGTACCCGAGCAGGATGTGATTCGAGTTGGCCGGATCGATCCACATCGCGTGGTTGTCGCCGCCAAACCGGAAGGGCGAGGTCCACGTCTTGCCGCCGTCGGTCGAATGCGTCACTCCGGTCGTCAACACATAGACGTGATTCGCGTCGTTCGGATCGACGCGAATCTGCATGTAGTAGTAGCCTGGGCCGCCACCGACGTTCTGCTTGTCGGGACTCACCTTCTTCCACGTCTTCCCGCCATCATCAGAGCGGTAGACCTCTTCGCCGATCATCCCGGCGCTCGACTTGCCCGCGCGCAGCTCGGCCAGCCGATCCGCATCCGACATGCCGGGCTTGTTCCCGTTCTCGATGTTCGCGTAGACGATGAGCGGATTCTTCTTGTAGACGTCGATGCCGATGCGGCCGAGCATGCCACCCGGCAGGCCGCCCGCCAGCTTCGTCCAGGTCTTGCCGGCATCGATCGTCTTGTAGATGCCGCTGCCCGGCCCCGCGAGGTTGAATGTCCAGGGCTTGCGCTCTTTGTCGTAAGCGGCCGCGTAGAGGATCTTGGAGTTGGCCGGATCCATGACGAGGTCGGCGGCGCCGACCATCCGGCCATCCGCTTTCACCTCGAGCGACTTGGTCCATGTCTTTCCGCCGTCGATCGTCTTGTAGACGCCACGCTCATCGTTCTGGGAATACAACGCGCCCAGCGAAGCGACGTAGACGATGTTCGGGTCCTTCGGGTCGATGAGCACGCGGCCGATGTGCTGGGAATCCTTGAGTCCCATGTTCGTCCACGTCTTGCCGGCGTCGATCGACTTGTAGGCGCCATCGCCCCAGTAGGTGCTGCGCGACGAGGTGTGCTCGCCGGTGCCGACCCACACAATCTTCGGGTCTGACGCGGCGACGGCGATGTCGCCAATCGAGATTACGGCCTCGTTGTCGAAGATCGGTTCCCAACTGGTGCCGTTGTTGACCGATTTCCACAGGCCGCCCGATCCGGTGGCGGCGTAGATCGTCCAGGGTTCCTTCTCGGGAACCGCAAAGTCCACAAAACGGCCGCTCTGCCGCGATGGGCCGATGGAGCGGAACTTGAAGGTCTTGGCGAGATCGGGCGAGAGCGCCTGGGCGCCGAGGTCGATGGAAACGACCATCGACAGCAGCGCCAGGACGGCCACCGCGCCGAGTAACCTGGTAAGAGGACGAAGCGTGCGCATGTGATCACTCCTTTTCGGGAACGAACCAGCCGACAGGATGTCGGGACGAATCGACGGGATAATAGGACGAGGCAATCCGCCAAACAGTATCGAGCGGCGCGTCCGGCGTCAAGGATTGGGGTCAGACCCCAAACACAACATTCTCCAGAAATCCGGATCCAAGAAGTCGTAGATAGTTGTGTTTGGGGTCTGACCCCACACGCGCGGCGGGGTGTAGGATGATCATAGCGCGACGCGATGGCGACCCAATCCTCCCCGCAGACCTTCTCGATCGACGCCGGAACGGTCCGGCGCCTGCACCGGCACGCGCGAGCGGATCGGTGGGCGGTCGCCGAGCCCGACTTTTCCGCGTGCCTCGCCCGGAGCGCAGATCAGCGCTTTCGCGGCCAGACCCCGTCGGCACGTGAGATCGAGCAGTATCTGGAGTCGCTGAAGTTGGAGGACCTGGCGCTCGCGTGTGCCTGTGCGCGCGGCAACCCGGCTGCGTGGGAACACTTCGTCGCCGAATTCCGCCCCGTGCTCCTCCGTGCCTCACTCCAGGTGGCGCCGCTCGACACCGCCCGCGAACTGGCCGATTCTCTCTACGCCGACCTGTATGGGCTCCACGAACGCGACGGATCCCGCCGGTCGTTATTCGACTACTTTCACGGCCGAAGCTCTCTGGCGGGCTGGCTGCGGGCGGTCCTGGCCCAGCGCATGGTGGACCATCATCGGGCCGCGCGGCGGTTCGAGCCGCTGCCCGAGCAGGATGGGGCCGCGCAGCCCGTCGCGGATGTCCCTCCGCCAGACGTCGATCAGTCGCGCTACCAGCCGGTGGTTCGCGCCGCGTTGTTAGCGGCGCTGGCGGCATTGGCTCCCCGCGACCGGCTGAGACTCGCGCTCTACTACGCGCAGGAGCTCACCCTGGCCGCAGCCGGACGTGTGCTCGGCGAGTCTGAGGCCACCGTATCGCGCAAGCTGGAACGGACGCGCCGCGATCTGCGCACGGGCGTCGAGCGGCAACTCCGCGAAACCGATGGGCTCTCCGACGCGCAGGTGGCCGCCTGTTTCGACTACGCGCGCACGGATCCGGCATTCGATCTGGCACAGGCGCTTCCGCCAGATGGCTAGCGGAGTTTCGCCTCGCTCTGTCCGGCGCCCTCACATGTGATCGGCGCCGGGAGAGGCACCACCAGCCCGTCATTCCGGCGAACGCTGGAATCCAGGACTGGACCCCGGAGGCCACCCCAGCGCGGCTGCCGCGCCGGGGACCCCGGCGAAAGCCCGGGTGACGGAAAGAACGCAGGGCGTCGTTTCGCAAGGCGAAGCCCACAGAGGCTGTCAAGCGTACGGAGCCGGTGCAAGAAACCGGGATGGATTCGTTCTTCAGAGAGGGGAGGCCACACGTGAGCACCGAACGTCAGCGGGATGCCGAGACGGACCAGTTGCTGCGTGCCACGCTGCAACCGGGTGTGCACGGCGAGGCGTGCCCCGGCGCTGACATGCTCGCCGCGTATGCCGAAGGGGCGCTCGCGCCCGCCGAGCGCGATGGCCTCGAGGCCCACTTCGCGGATTGCCACCGCTGCCAGGAGGCGCTGGCCTTGATGGTCCGCGCGTGGCCGACTCCCGACGCCGCACAGCCGTCAGCTTCGGTTCGACGGTGGTCCCTCCGGATGCGGTGGATCGTTCCCCTAGCAGCCGCCGCGATCCTCGTGATGTACGTGGCCGTCAGGCCGGTGATAGCGCCAGACTTTCCAACGGGCGACCAGGCTGCCAAGGCGGGACAATCCCCCGTCCCGGAGCACGTGATGGCGGACGCCCGCCCGCAGGAGCGCGGAGCGATCCCTGGCGAGCGAGACGCCGCGAGCGCAGGGAGGACCTCCGCAGCCCGGACGTCGGAAGTCAAGGGCGCTGACCGCGCGAGCGAGATCGGGGTTCAGTTGCCCGAGGCCGGAAGAGCGGAGCAATTCGCGACGCTCCCGAAACCAGACAGCAAGGGCGCCGAACGGATGGGGGAAGCAGGTGCCCGGGCACAGATGTCGGCCACGAGCGGCGCAGGGCAGAACACGGTGCCCAAGGTGCCAGACGCTACGGGCGCCATTCGCGCTGGAGATGCCGGGGTGGCGGGGACACGACCGGCAGCCGAATCGCCCCGGCTGCCCGCTACTGTGGTGAACGAGGCTCGAGCCGGCTCGCCGCCGACCGTGGCTATTGTGGTGAACGAGGCTCAAGCCGTTTCGCAGCCGCCCGCGGCGTCCGCACCCGCAATGGCGGCGGACAAGTCGCGCCAGCAACTGGCTATGAAGGCTGCGGCCGTGGCGCCTCGAGACGTCGTATCCCCGGACGGTTCCGCGATGTGGCGCATTGCTTCCGGTGGCCGGCTGCTGAGGTCCACCGACCGCGGCACCACGTGGCAGCTACAGCCAACCAGTGTGTTGAAGGACCAGCCGCTCGCCGGCTCGGCCGGTGCGTCGAAGGAACTGCTCGCCGGTTCGGCGCCATCAGCCACTGTCTGCTGGATCGTCGGCCGCGACGCCACCGTCATCGTCACCACCGACGGCGAGCGATGGACGACACGCCCATTCCCTGAACGCGTCGATCTGGTCGCCGTCGAGGCCGCCGACGCCCGCTCGGCGACCGTGACCACGCGCGACGGCCGCCGCTTTGCCACCCTCGACGGCGGCGCCACCTGGACGGCAAAATGAGATTGAGATGAGAAAAGGGGCCAGGCCCCTTCTCTCATCTCAGTCTCACTTTGCAAGAAATCCGGACCTCCCCGTTCTTCAAGTAGACCAAGGGAGGTCCACATGACTGCGAAGCGAATCTTCTCTGCTGCCGTTCTCGTACTTCTCGTGGGCGCCGCGCTGGCCGGGCTTCGTGCCACCACGTCCACCTCAGCGTCCCGCCGCACCGACCCGCCGATGGCATCGGCCGAGGACCAGGTCGGCCTGGCCATCACCGTCTACAACGCCAGCCTGGCCCTCATCCGCGACGTGCGCGAATTCGTGCTCCCTGCCGGAGAATCCGAACTCCAGTTCGTCGACATTGCCGCCACGGTCAATCCGGCCACAGTGCACTTCCGGTCGCTCACCGAGCCGTCGCGCCTCAGTGTCCTCGAACAGAACTACGAGTTCGACCTGCTCGAACCCGACAAGCTCCTGCGCAAGTACGTCGGTCGCGAAATCACCATGGTCCGCACCCGCACTGAGAACGGGACGACGCGAACCGAGAATGTGAAGGCCACGCTCGTCAGCTACAACAACGGTCCCATCTGGAAGATCGGCGACGAATACGTTACGGGGCTCACGTCCGATCAGCTGCGGTTCCCCGAGCTGCCCGCCAATCTCTACAGCCGGCCAACGCTCGTGTGGAAACTGGCGAATCGCGGCGGCGCCCAGCACCGCATCGAGACGTCGTATCTGGCCGGAGGGCTGTCGTGGAATGCGGACTACGTGCTGACCGTCGGACGCGAGGACAAGACGGCCGATCTCGACGCGTGGGTCACCCTCACCAACCGCAGCGGCACGGGCTTCCGCGACGCGAAACTGCAACTGGTTGCCGGCGACCTGAACCGCGTGGAGCCTGTCGCCCAGAAACGCGCCCTCGAGATGATGGCCGCCCGTTCCGCGGCCGACTCGAGGATGGCGGAGGAGGCCTTTTCCGAGTACCACCTCTACACGCTCGGCCGGCGCACCACCGTGGCCAACGGCCAGACCAAGCAACTCGCGCTGCTCAACAGCACAGGCATCCCGGTCGACAAGCGCTACGTCGTCGACGGCCAGCAGTTCTACTATCGCAACCGCCAAAGTCCCGGGGCACCCATCAAGGACAACGTCCAGGTGTTCTATCGTTTCCGGAACGACGACAAGAGCGGCCTCGGCGTGCCCATGCCCGCCGGCGTGGTTCGTGTCTATCAGGCAGACACGAGGGGCGGGCTGCAGTTTGTCGGCGAAGACCGGATCGATCACACGCCCAAGGATGAGTCTGTCGACCTCAAGATCGGCAACGCCTTCGACATCATCTGCGAGCGCAACCAGGTTGATTTCGCGCGGATCGCCGACTCGGTGTACGAAGCCGAGTTCGCCATCACCTTGCGCAACCACAAGTCGACGCCCGTCACTGTGCAGGTCAATGAGCCGGTTGGCGGCACGTGGCGCATGCTGCGATCGTCGCACGATTGGAAGAAGACCGCCGCCTGGGCCGCGCAATTCACGGTTCCGGTTGGAGCGGAAGGCGAGACGACGCTGAAGTATCGCGTGAGAATCACGTACTAGCCGAGGCCGGTATCCTCGATTGAGGGCAGCGCTTGCTGGCGCCGGGCGGGGTGTTGCCGCAGAACGCAAGAATAATGGGGGGCGGGTCGCTTTTTACGAATTCCAAAAAAAGTGACCCGACCCCTTTTTCAGAACTACACTATCGGTCAGACAGGCCCTCTTGAGGTGACCAGACATGTTTGATGCGGCTATCTACCGTGAACGTCGCGCTCGGCTGGGGGAAGATGTCGGATCCGGACTCATCCTGTTGCTCGGCAACGACGAGGTCGGGATGAACTACGCGGCCAACGTGTACGCGTTCCGCCAGGACAGCACGTTTCTCTATTACTTCGCCGTTGACCAGCCCGGGCTGGCGGCGATTATCGACATCGACGAAGGCGCGGAGACGTTGTTTGGCGACGATTTCACGGTGGCAGACATCGTCTGGCACGGCCCACAGCCGACGATGGCCGATCGCGCCAGGCCGGCCGGCATCGCGTCGGCCGCGCCGATGGGCGAATTGGCAAGGCGCGTGGCCGCGGCGATCGGCCAGGGACGCCGCATTCACTTCCTCGCGCCGTACCGACCCGAGCACACGTTGAAACTGGCTCTTCTGCTCGGCCTCCACCCGTCGGCGGTTCGCGACTATCGATCGGCCCAGTTGCACAAGGCCATCGTGGCGCAGCGCAGTTACAAGAGCGCGGCGGAAATCGCCGACATCGAGGCGGCTGTCAATGTGTCGCGCGAGATGTATCTGGCGGCGATGGCGGCCGCAAAGCCGGGACGCCACGAGCGCGAGATCGTCGCGGAGATCGCGCGGATTGCCACGGCGCGGGGCTTTGCCTTCTCGTTCCCCCCAATCTGCACGGTGCACGGCGAGACGCTCCACAATCCGTACCACGTCAACACGCTGCAGGCGGGCGATGTGATGATTCTCGACTCGGGCGTGGAGACGCCGCATCACAACGCCAGCGACATCACGCGCACCATCCCGGTCGGCGGCGCCTTCACGTCGCGCCAGCGGGAGATCTACGAGATGGTGCTGCGCGCGCAGATGACCTCGATTCGCGCCATCAAGCCAGGGGTGCCCTACAAGGACGTGCACCTGCTGGCCGCCCGCTCGTTCGCGACCGATCTGAAGGCCGCCGGCCTCATGAAAGGGGACGTCGACGAAGCGGTGGCCGCCGGTGCCCACGCCCTGTTCTTCCCGCACGGTCTCGGCCACATGCTGGGCATGGACGTCCACGACATGGAGAATCTGAGCGAGCAGTTTGTCGGCTACGACGACAGCGTGACGCGCAGCACGCAGTTCGGCCTGGGCTACCTGCGACTGGCGCGGAAGCTCGAGCCCTGGTTCGTGCTGACGGTCGAGCCGGGTCTGTACTTCATCCCCGCGCTCATCGATCAGTGGAAGGCCGCTCAGACATGCGCGGCGTTCATCAATTACGACACGGTCGAGCAGTATCGCGACGCTCGCGGCTATCGCATCGAAGACAACATCCTGGTGACGATGGACGGACACAGGGTGCTCGGTTCGCCCATCCCCAAGACGGTGGATGAGGTGCAGCGGGCGTGCGCGGGATAAGGTGAAGCGGATTTCAGGGTCTGGCTGGATGCTCGCGACATACCGACGATGGCTGCACGCGCAGTGGCCGGCTGGAACGGTTGAACCGCTGCCGCAGTCCGGCCCTGGCGGCGTCACCACGATCCCCGGTGTTCGCATCATCGGCGACCTGGCCGGTGTGCCGTTGCTCAAGCCCTCGGCGGCGAGCGGTGCTGCCGCCATCAAACTCATCCTGGCTGAGAAGGGCTTCAAGGCATCCTCCGACCCTGACGTGATCGACGTCGCCATAGCGGGCGCCGGTGTGGCGGGCATCGCGGCGGCCATCGAGGCCCAGCGCGCCGGGATCCGATTCGCCCTCTACGACGCGACGCGGGCGCTCGCGACCATCGCAGACATTCCAGGGCGTCAGAGAGTCCACACCGACGCCGCCGACGTCGGTTCGGATGGCGGGCTCAGGTTCACTGCCACCAACACGCTTGATCTTCTCGCCGAAGTCGAACGCCAGCGCGTCGCGGCAGGGATCGAACCACTCGTGTCGCAGATCGAGCGCGTCGAGCGGAGGGGCGGCGAATGCCTGCTGCATCATGCCGACAAGCGCGTCACGCGGGCGAAGCACGTCCTGGTGGCCATCGGTCGTCGCGGCATTCACCGGAAACTGGATTGCCCGGGCGGGCACCTCGACAAGGTTCAGACCCGACTCCTCGATCCGCGGGAACTCGCTGGAAAGCAGGCGCTCGTGGTGGGTGGCGGCAACGCGGCCGTCGAAGCCGCCGTCGCGCTGGCCGCCTGCGGCGCCAGGGTCACACTGAGCCACCGGCAGGCTGTCCTCGCGAAACCCTCCCCGGAGAATCTCGACAAACTCCACGCGATCGAACGTGACCCATCGGCCGATGTGCACATCGAGCACCCCGTGTCGCCCTACGTGACGACAGCGACGATGAAGACGATGAAGAGCCCCGAGGGGCCCGGCTCGATCCGGATCCTGCCGGCGACCGCCGTCGCGCGCATCGAACCCGCGACGGTCACGCTGGTCGACGGGGACAAGCAGGAAACGACGATCCTGAATCACACCGTGTTTGCGATGATCGGCCGGCAGTCGCCGATCGACTTCTTCAGACGATCGCATCTGCCGATGCGCGGCGATCGGGACTTGGTTACGTGGGGGTGGCTCGGACTGTCCCTGCTGATGTGCTTCCTGCTCTTTCATTGGAAGGGCAGCTACCCGGAGTTCCCGTTCCAGCAGTTCGTGGCCAAGTCCCGGGCCTTTCCCTACGACGTCCCTCGCCTGATTGACGCGATCGACGGCGCGATTGGCCGGATGGCTGGCACCGAAACCCATCTGCTCTACACGATCAAGATGGCGCTTGGCCGTCCGTCGTTCTACTTCACGGTCGTCTACGCTCTGGTCGTCTCGATCTTCGGCATCCGGCGCATCCGGCGCACGCGCACGCGCTACGTGATGTGGCAGACGCTGACGCTCATGTTCGTGCAGTGGTTCTTTCTGTGCCTCCTGCCCGAGATCTTCCTGCCGTGGGCGGGCCGGAATGGCTACTTCGAGCCCGGCCAGCCATTGCGGGTCGTCGCCGACGCCCTCTTCGAACGGCTTGACGGGTTCCGCGGTCATGAGCGGGCGTACTGGCGCGCGTACGGCTTGATCGTGCCGTTCCCGCTCAACGTGGCCAACCTCTTCACCGCACGTCCCATGTTGCTCTGGATCGAAATCTCGATCGTGCAACTGGCCGCGATCATCCCGTTGATGGTGCGGCGATGGGGCAAGGGCGGCTTCTGCGGATGGATCTGTCCATGGGGCGCCGTGGCCGAAACCGTGGGCGACAGGCACCGCGAGAAGATGCCGCACGGACCACAGTGGAACCGGATGAACATGCTGGGCCAGGGGATGCTCGCCCTCGCGCTGACGTTGCTGGGGCTCCGTCTGTGGGGATGGGCCAATGGCCCGGCCTCCTGGCCCGCGATTGGATTTGGCTGGATCTACAACGGCATTCCGTACCTGAACTACGCCTGGCTCGTCGACGTGATGCTGGCCGGCGTCGTCGGATTGGGATTCTGCTTCTTCTTGAGCGGCCGCGCCTTCTGCCGGTTTGCCTGCCCGCTCGGCGCACTGATGCACATCTACGGGCGCGGCACCCGCTTCCGGATCTTCCCCGACAAGGCCAGGTGCACGTCGTGCACCGAGTGCACAATGGCGTGCCACGCCGGGGTCGACGTGATGAACTTCGCGAACAAGGATCTGCCGGTCGTCGATCCCGAGTGTGTCCGCTGTTCCGCGTGCGTGGCCCAATGCCCGACCGGCGCGCTGACGCTCGGGTTCCGCCGCCCCAGCGGCGAAGTCGTGCTCGACAAGATGGAAGCCTCGCTGGTGCAGACGCGCGAAGCCAGGCTCGCGCGGCAGACCATGAGCTGACCGCGATGGCGAATAGCAACGGAACGTTGGGCCCGTGTCTTGCGACGTCGGAGACGGCGGCTGGTTTGCCGCTGGCCCGGGTCGAAGGGTAGGTCACATCGTGCGCACAGTTCTGGTCCCTCTCGGCGTAGCGCTGGCCGCGACCATGGCGGTTGTGGCCCGGTTCGACGCGCGCCGCGACACCGAGATCGTCCTGGCGTTGGCCGCCGCGGCATCGATCATCTACCTGATCGCGATCTGGCTGGTTTCGCGCGGACGCGTGCCTGGCCGCACCGGTCTCTGGGTCTGCCTCGCGCTGGCCGTGCTGTGCCGCGTGCCGCTGCTCCAGGTTGAGCCAACGCTCTCTGACGACATCTACCGGTACGTGTGGGATGGCCGCATCCAGGCGTTTGGCGTCAATCCCTACCAGGCCGTGCCGGCAGACCCCGCGCTCGACGCGCTGCACACCGACCTCACTCGCAAGATGAATCACCCGGCGCTGCCCACGATGTACCCGCCGTTTGCCCAGTGGGTGTTTCGCGGCATCGCCGCCATCGATCAATCGGTCATCGCGTTCAAGCTGACGTTCGTCGTGCTCGATCTGGCCATCGTCGTTCTGCTGCTTCGATGGCTTGCCGCGGCGGGACGGAGTTCGTGGCTCGTGCTGGCGTACGCGTGGAATCCGCTGGTCATCCTCGAAGTCGCGGGGAGCGGTCACCTGGATGTGGTTGGCGCCCTGCTGCTGACGGTGTCCTTTCTTGCCCTTTCGAATCGGATCGGCTGGCTGGCGGCCATTGCGTTTGTGGCAGCCGTCGAACTGAAGTTCGTGCCTATCGTGCTCGCGCCGCTCTTCTGGCGGAGAATTCGTGTCCGCGACGCCGCGATCGCCGTCGGATTCGGGCTCCTGCTGGCGTTGCCATTCGCGGGCGGCACACTGATTGCGCCGATTGGCGCGTTGCCCAGCTATCTGGCGAAGTGGCGATTCAACGGGCCGGCGTACGCCATGGTCGAGAGTGTCTTCCGGACGCGTGCGCTCGTGGCGTTGCCAGTGGTCGCGGGACTCGCGGTTGCCGCGTGGTTTCGCCGGAGGCGCGGTGAGCTTTCGCCATCGGCGTGGGCGTGGCCGATGGGCGGGGCGCTGCTGCTGTCGCCGACGGTCTACCCCTGGTACCTTTTGTGGATCTGTCCGTTTCTCGCCGTGCGAGCCACACTGCCGCTGCTCCTCTGGACGCAGACCTCACTCCTCACCTACTTCGTGTGGCGGGTGTCAGCCTCTGGCGGCGGCTGGCGCCTGCCGTGGTGGGTGCTGGTGATGGAATTCGGCACGGTCGCGGCGGCAAGCGTCTGGGTGATCACGAAGCGGACGCCGGCGGAAGTAGACTAGGTGACTGCTTGTCCGAGGGTCGCGACCCAACCTCGTGCGACCGGGCAGAAGGAGCCATAGAGTGAACGACGCGTCGTCCCAGATCGAAACGCTGGCCATCAACACCATCCGCACGCTGTCGATGGATGCGATCCAGGCGGCGCACTCGGGCCATCCGGGCGCGCCGATGGGGATGGCGCCGGTCGCGTATGCGTTGTGGCAGCGATTCCTGCGGTTCGATCCGGATCAGCCGCTCTGGCCCAATCGCGATCGTTTCGTGCTGTCGGCCGGTCACGCCTCGATGCTGCTGTATTCGATGCTGCACCTCTCGGGTGTGAAGGCCGTCGACGATCATTCACGCGCGACTGACGAACTTGCCGTTCCTCTCGCTGAGATCAAGCAGTTCCGTCAACTCCACAGCCGGTGCCCGGGCCATCCCGAATATCGGCTGACGACCGGTGTTGAGACCACCACCGGGCCGCTCGGCCAGGGCGCGGCCACCAGCGTGGGAATGGCGATGGCGAGCCGCTGGATGGGCGAGTACTTCAACCGCCCGGGTTACGAACTGTTCAACTTCGACGTGTTCGCGCTGGCCGGCGACGGCTGCATGATGGAAGGGCTCTCGAGCGAGGCGGCCTCGCTGGCCGCGCACCTGAAGCTCGACAACCTCTGCTGGATCTACGACAGCAACCACATCACCATCGAAGGGGCGACCTCGCTCGCCTTTTCCGAGGACGTCGGCGCACGGTTCGCGGCCTACGGATGGCACGTGGTGCGGGTCGCTGATGCCAACGATCTCGTGCAGGTGGATGCAGCGTTCACGACGTTCCGCGCCACGAAGGGCCGGCCGACGCTCGTCATCGTCTCGAGCGTGATTGGGTACGGCGCGCCGCACAAGCAGGGCACCAAGGAGGCGCACGGCGAGCCGCTCGGCGAGGAGGAAGTCCGCCTGACGAAGCGGAACTACGGGTGGCCGGAAGACGCGCAGTTTCTCGTGCCGGACCGGGTCCGCGAGCATTTCGCGGCTGGCATCGGCGCCAGGGGCCGGGAACTGAGCCGGCAGTGGACATCGCGCCTCGCGGCCTACACGCAGGACTACCCCGAACTCGCCGATCACCTGCAGAGGATGCAACGCCACGAGCTGCCGGATCGCTGGGACGCAGACCTGCAGATGTTCCCGGCAGATGCCAGGGGCATGGCCGGCCGCGAAGCCTCCGCCAAGGTGTTGAACGCGATTGCCGCCAGGGTGCCGTGGATCATGGGCGGGTCGGCCGACCTCACGCCGTCGACCAAGACACGACTCTTGATGGCCGGCGCCGGCGATTTTTCGGCTGGCGCGTACGAAGGCCGGAACGTGCACTTCGGCGTTCGCGAACACGCGATGGGCGCGGTTATGAACGGTCTCTGTCTGTGTGGCGTGCGGCCGTACGGATCGGGGTTCTTCATTTTTAGTGACTACGGGCGGCCGTCGTTGCGCCTGGCCGCGTTGATGGAGCTGCCCGTCATCTACGTGTTCACGCACGACTCGATCGGCGTGGGCGAGGACGGGCCGACGCACCAGCCGGTCGAGCAACTGCCATCGCTGCGGGCAATGCCCGGCTTGATCACGGTGAGGCCCGCCGACGCCAACGAAGTGCTCGAGGCGTGGCGCCTCATCATGCCGCTGATGCGCGGCCCCGTGGCCCTGCTGCTGACGCGGCAGGCGCTCCCGACGTTCGATCGGACGCGGTGCGCGCCGGCTTCTGGCGTCGCCAGGGGCGCCTACGTGCTGGTGGACGCCGCCGACGGGTCGCCCGACGTGCTGCTGCTCGCGAGCGGCAGCGAAGTGACGCTCTGCCTCGACGCGCGCGATCAACTGCTCACGGCCGGCATCACGGCTCGCGTCGTCAGCATGCCGTCGTGGGAGATCTTCGAGAAACAGGATCGAGCGTATCGCGACAGCGTCCTGCCGCCGGCGGTGGAAGCCCGCGTAGCCGTCGAAGCCGCGACAACGCTCGGATGGGATCGCTACACGGGTCCGCGTGGGGCCGTGATCGGCATGAAGACGTTTGGCGCGTCGGCGCCACTCAAGGTCGTCATGAAACACTTTGGCTTTACTCCCGAGCAC
>Ga0315273_10000538_pt1 | contig 40529 bp, 14 predicted proteins | sample YL17G02_0_MG_FD_205753 | JGI IMG/M metagenome (GOLD analysis project Ga0315273, IMG submission 205753) | Sediment microbial communities from Yellowstone Lake, YNP, Wyoming, USA - YL17G02_0 | ecosystem: Environmental > Aquatic > Freshwater > Lake > Sediment | place: USA: Wyoming | collected...
CTGCTTGGCGCGGGGCCCCGCCCGGCATTGCCCTGTGCTCTTGCCCACGTTGGGCCGCGCGTGGTTCGCCCAAACGCCCGGAGGCTCCTCATGCACGCTCGCACCCGTTTCCTGCCGCTCGCCGCTGCGACCCTCGCGGCGCTCCTCGTAGCGGGTCGCGCATCCGCGGCGTGGCCCACCGACCCGGCGATCAATGTGCCGGTCTCGGTCGCGAGTGGAGACCAGGCTGTCCCCGCGGCCGCGCCCGACAGCTGCGGCGGGATGATCCTCGCATGGTGGGATGGCCGCGCGAGCAGCGGGCAGACCCTGGTCTACGTTCAGCGCATGGATGCATTCGGCCAGCCACGCTGGGCGTTGAACGGGTTCGCCGTGGCGCCTACGGCGAGCGGCTCCGAGAGCGCGCCCTCGATCTGCTCGGACGGCGCGGGCGGGGCGTTCGTAACGTGGGATGAGCAGCGCCTCGCCGTCACGGGCCGCGATGTCTACGTCCATCATGTGCTGTCCATCGGCATCGCGGATCCAGCGTGGCCGGCCGACGGCCTGCTGCTTACCAACCTGCCGGCGAACCAGGAGGCCCCCGCCATCGTCTCCGATGGCGTGGGCGGAGCGATCGTGGTTTGGAGAGACGATAATGGGGGCAACGTCGATCTGCTGCATGATCTCCACGCGCAGCGCGTCTCACCCACGGGGGTGGTGATCTGGGCGGCGAACGGTGTGCCTCTGGTCGTGGGGCAGGGCGACCAGCTCTTTGGTGGAAGTTCCCACGCGCTGGCGAGTGATGGCGGCGGCGGCGTCATCGCCACGTGGGATGACTCGCGCTCCGGAGTCTGGCAGACCATGGCGCAGCGGCTCTCCGGGCCCACCGGCGCACAGATGTGGACGGCCAACGGCGTGGCGGTCGCGCCGACGTTGGCCAGTCAGTTCGGATCCTCGCTCTGCGTCGATGGCGCGCGGGCCGTTATCACCTGGTCGGACGGTCGCAGCGGTGTCGACAACGACGTGTATGCGCAGGCGCTCTCGCCGGGTGGCGTGCCGTTGTGGGCCCCGGGCGGCAATGCGGTGTGCGTGGCTCCCGCTTCCCAATTCTTGCCACTCGTGGTGACCGACGGGCTCGGCGGCGCGATTATCGCTTGGAGTGATAATCGCACTCCCCCCCATACTGCAGACATTTACACGCAGCGCCTCGATGCCAGCGGCACGCCGCTCTGGATCGCCAACGGGGTGGGGCTCTGCTCGCAGGCCGGTTCCCAGGAAGTCGAGGACATGATCTCGGATGATCGCAATGGCGCGATCGTCGTGTGGATTGACACCCGCACGGCCCAATACGACATCTACGCCCAGCGCGTGGGTGCGGCCGGCACGCCGCTCTGGACTGCCGATGGCCAGGTGATTTCCAACGCGACCATGCAATTCTCGATCACCAATCCAGTGGCGGTTGCTGATGGCGCGGGCGGCATCGTGAGCGCGTGGGATGATGTGCGCAACGCTGGCCATGACATCTACGCCCAGCAAGTGGGCGCGACTGGATTGGTCGGTGTGCGTGCCTCATCGAAGAACTGCATGCCCGACATCTGTGGCTACGCCTACGTGGACTTCGGCGACGCGCCCGAGGGCACCGCGGCCTATGTGAGCGGATCGCCCGGACACTTCCCGACGTGCCTGGCGCCGGGCCCGCCAGGGACGCAGGAGATCGACTGCGGCGCAGCGCCGAGTACGCCCCCGGGGCTCACGGGCTACGTGCGGCACGACGGCACCAACCCCAACACCCCGGGCATCAGTCTCGGCTGCGGCCCGATGTACTCGACAATCGGGTTTGGTCACGGCGTGATTCCATACAAGGCAGACCTCAATGGACCCAGCGCCCTCACCGCTTCGCCGGGACTCGGGGTCGTCTTGGTCGACATCAATCCCCGTCAGCACACGATGCATGTGCAAGCGACCTTCAGTGGATTGCTCGGCACCACCACGGCCACCCATATCCACGCCGCGACTTTGGTGGCTTTGACCGGGAACGCGGGCGTTGCCACGATGCTGCCATCATTCGTTGGCTTTCCCCTCGGCGTAACCGCCGGGACCTACGACCACACCTTCGACATGACACTGGCCTCGAGCTACAACCCGTCCTACGTTACCGCCCATGGGGGGACTATCGCCCAGGCTGAGGCCGACCTGCTCGAGAGCTTTGCCGAGGGCAAGGCATACTTCAACATCCATAGCACCGCCTTCCCGGCCGGTGAAATCCGCGGGTTCCTCGTGCTTGACGACACCAAGCTGAGGCTCGGCGTCGACACCGATCTTGACGGCACGGTGAACGCGGTCAGCGCGCCGCCCGCGAACATTGGGAGTGAGACCAGTGCGTGCTCGCCGGGAGTCACGATCTGGGAATACGAGCGCGGCGGCGGCGGGCTGTGGTTCGGCGCCGAAGAAATCGAGGGCGACGGCGACGCAGGGATCGCAGCACCCAAGACGGTTCCAGCGTGTGCTCCCGCTACGCTGTTCTACAAGGCGTGGAGTTGCGGGCCGTCGACGGTCGCCGCTTACCTGAACGTGCTGGTGGACTGGAGCCTGGATGGAGACTGGAACGACGTCGTCTCGTGCGGAGCGGGTACGAACACGACCTGCGTGCCGGAATGGGCGGTGAAGAACGCCCAGGTGCAACTTGCGCCCGGCTGCAATTCGCTCACGACGCCGAGTTTCAATGCCGGGCCAAACGCCGGCCAGCCGTGGATGCGCATGACCCTGACCCTTGCTCCGGTCGGCGACGAGTTCCCCTGGGCGGGATCGGCCAACGTGCCCGGCGGCTCGTTTGCAGGTGGCGAAACCGAAGACTATCCGCTGACCGTGGCGGCAGCGGTGCTGGCGGTGGACGACGCGCCGGGTCCGAGCGTGCTCGCGCTCGGCGCGGTGCGGCCGAACCCCATGCGCGAAGCCGCCGAACTGCGCTTCTCGCTGGCGCGCGCCGGCAGCGCAGCGCTCGACGTATTCGACCTTTCGGGCCGCCGCGTGCGCTCGGTCGCCGCGGGAGTGTTCTCCGCGGGCAGCCACGTCGAGAGGTGGGACGGCAGGGACGACCGGGGATCGGTCGCGCCGAGCGGGTTCTATTTCGCGCGGCTGAGCAGTGACGGCCAGACCATCACGCGGCCTCTCATCCGGCTCAAGTGATCCCTGCGGCCCATTGACGCGGCACCGCCGGCTGCGCTCTGCTGAGCCTGCTGGCGGCGCCGCACGGCGGCGTCTGTTTGCTGCCCGGGATTCGGGTGAGGGACCCACGCCCTGGACGGCGCATGAGATGGTGAACACGGATCGCCGTCGTCCCGATCGACTCGGAGGCAAACGTGACAGACCGCATCAGATCTTCCCGCCGTCTCATCATCATCGGCGCCACCCTGCTGGCCGCAGTTGCCGTGGTCCTGGTCCTGGGGGTGATCCCGCCGGTCAGGTCCGATACCTTCCGCCAGGCCGCCCCCGACTCGGCCGCGGCGGCGTTCCTGGTCCAGGCCGCGGTCGCCGTCCTCGCGGCCATTGCGCTGGCGTTCGTGGCTGCCTCGGCGGTCGCCCGCCCGCGTGCCTCGATCGCAATCCTTCACGTGATCGGCGCCCTGGTGTTCCTGCTGGGGATTGTCCTGATGGGTCCCGCACCCACGTTCTGGGTCCACGGCCCCGCCCTGCACGGGGCGACCCTCTTCATGTTCCTGTCCGCCGCCGCGGAGTTCACCGCCACCGGGCTGGTGGTCGCAGCGGCGTCTCGCCTGCGAAGGTCAACCCCCGGACCCGCCGCGTCGCAGGACACGAGCGCGTGGAAGTTGAGGATCGCCCCGGCGGTCGTGCTCGGAATGGGCTCGTTCTTCCTGATGTTCCTGCTGGGCGAAGGGATGAAGGTCCCCGCCGCCGTTCCGGCAGCGGAGTTCGTCGGTGGGCTCATACTCGCCGTCGCCTTGGGTGGATATTCCCTGCTCGCGACCTACCTGTTCGCGCGCGGCCTGCCCCGGGCGAGCAGGAATCTCTGGATCGTCCTCGCCATGAACGCCGTGCTCCTGCTCGCGGCACTCATCGCCGTGCTCGTCGAACCGAACAAATCGGCGGCCCTGCAAATGCTGGGAATCGCGATCATCTCGAGTGCGTGTTCGTACGGCGGGCTGGTGCTGGCAGCCCGGCTCACCAGGCCACCCGTGGCCTCGACGAACTGACGGGCCACCAGCCGGTGCGTCGCCGGGCGGGAAGGGCTGACAGAACGGTTACGATTGAACCAGCGCGGTGCCCCCTTCTCCTCTGGCACGCACAGAACTCTGTTCTGCCCGTGGCTGGCGGAAGACGGCGTCATGCCCGTACGATGGTTGGTGACCGGCGGCGGATGGTGCGTCCTGGTCAACACGGCCGCCGGCGCGGCCGGCACCATGCGCTTCCTCGTCATGATTGATTGGCTATCGAACCTCGGCCGCCCCTGAGACCCACCCCATGGCCCTCCAGCTCACCGCCACCGTCGAAGGCCAGCGCCAGTCGTGGGCACTGGACGGGCAGATTCTGCGCGTCGGCCGCTCCTCCAGGAGCGAGATCCCGCTGCCCGACGCCACCGTGTCCAAGGAACACGCCGAGTTCGTGCGCGAAGGCGAGCGTTGGATCGTGCGCGACCTCGGCAGTCGCAACGGCACGCGCGTGAACGGCGCCGAGGTCCGGGACGCCGTCCCGGTTCGCGACGGCGACGTCATCGAGTTCGGCAAGGTCGAGGTCCGGGTCGGTCGCGCCGGGGTGCCGGCCGGCACCCGACTCAGCGAGTCGCCCGGGCTCGGCTCCTCGATGCGCGCGGGCGCGCGCGACCTCCTCAGCCGGGCCGCGACGCGCGGGTCCGAGGGCGCGAGGCTCGTGGGTCTGCTCGCCGAGGCCGGCCAGATGCTGGTGCTCCTGCGTCCCATCCAGGAGACCTGCGAGGAGGTGCTGCGGGTGGTCGAGCGCGCGGTGCCCGCGCGCCGGTTGGTGATCCTGCTGCGGGAGGTGCCGGGGGCCGAACCGGTGCAGATCGCCGTGCGTCACCTCGGCGTGCCCACGCGTGAGCCGCTTGCCCTCTCTCGGACCATTCTCAACGCCGTCCTCGACGATTGCATCTCCATCGTCACCCGCGACGCGGCGCAGGATCCGCGCTTCCAGGCGCAGCAGAGCGTGATGGCGCAGTCCATTCACTCGGCGATGGCAGTGCCGTTGTTCGACAACGAGAAGGTGCTGGGCGCGCTCTACGCCGACACCACCGATCCGCGCGTGCAGTACGGCGATGAGCACCTCGAGGTGCTCACCGTGCTGGCCAACATGGCGGCCGTGAAGATCACCAATGCGCGTCTCCTGGAATCGGAGGCCGCGCGCCAGCGCATGGCCCAGGAACTCGCGACCGCCGTGCAGATCCAGCGCAGCCTCCTGTCCGAGCCTCCGGCGGTCGCGGGGGTGACGTGCGTGGCGCGTCTCGAGACCTGTTACGAGGTCGGCGGCGACCTCTACGATCTCCACCTGCGCCCCGATGGCCACCTGGTCGTGGTGGTGGGCGACGTGTCGGGCAAGGGGATGGGCGCGGCGCTCCTCATGTCGTCGATCCTTTCCTCGGCGCGGGTGCTCTACGACGACTGCCACGATCCGGCCGAACTGGTCACCCGACTCAACGCCGTGCTCCATCGCTCGACCGACTCGAGCCGCTTCGTGACGCTCTTCGTCGGCTGCCTCGATCCCGCCGGTGGCGCTCTGCACTACTGCAACGCCGGGCACGATCCACCCTTGATCGTCAGCGCGGGAGGGCTTCGCCGGCTCGAGGCGACCGGCATCCCGGTTGGGATCCTGGGTGACTATCCCTACACCGCCGCCAGCGCGACCCTTGCGCCTGGAGAGACGCTTGCGCTCTACAGCGACGGCATTCCCGAGGCGCTGTGCGGCCAGGAGTTCTTCGGCAACGAGCGCCTGGCGGAGGCGCTGCGAGTGGCGGCGATCACGCCCGCGCTCGATGAGGCGGCGCGCTCCGTTCTGGCGGAGGTCGAGTCGTTCGCCGCGGGCACGCCGCGGGCGGACGACATCACCCTGGTGCTCGTGCGACGGGCGTAGGCGGTGTCCGGGGAACCGGAGTTCGGGGCGCCCGCGTCGGCGCGCCGGTGAGGGAAGGTTGCCACCATGCTATGGTGCTTCGGTTGCCGTTGACGGGCGGAGCGGCTCCTGTAGTCTGAGCGGCCCTACTTTCGATTTGTTCCGTGTTGAGCCCTGAAGTCGGGAGAGAGCCCATGCTCGCCGCCGGCACCACGCTCGGCCCCTACAAGATCCTCGCCCCGCTGGGCGCGGGCGGCATGGGCGAGGTCTACCGCGCCCACGACTCGCGCCTGGGCCGCGACGTGGCGATCAAGGTGCTGCCCGCGCACCTGGCCGCGACGCCCGAGGTCCGCGCCCGGTTCGAGCGCGAGGCCCGCACCGTCTCGCAGCTCAACCACCCGCACATCTGCACGCTCTTCGACGTGGGACATCAGGACGGTGTGGACTACCTGGTGATGGAGTTGCTCGAGGGCGAGACGCTGGCGCACCGGCTGGAGAAGGGGCCGCTGCCGGTGGCGGAGGTGCTGTCGCTGGGCCAACAGATTGCCGGGGCGCTGGACCGCGCGCATCGCGCCGGCGTGGTGCACCGGGACTTGAAGCCCGGGAACGTGATGCTGACGAAGGGCGTGGCGAAGCTGATGGACTTCGGCCTGGCGCGCGCGCACGGGCTGGCGCCGGCGGCGGGCGCGCTGACGCAGTCGCCGACCATCGCACAGCCGCTGACGGCCGAGGGCACGATCGTCGGCACGTTCCAGTACATGGCGCCCGAGCAGTTGGAGGGGAAGGAGGCGGACGCACGCAGCGACCTGTGGGCGTTGGGGTGCGTGCTGTACGAGATGGCGACCGGGGCGCGGGCGTTCGCGGGGGAGAGCCAGGCCAGCCTGATCGCGGCGATCATGGAGCGTCATCCACGCCCGATGACGGAACTGAAGCCCGTGACGCCACCGGCGCTGGAGCGGGTGGTGAGGCAGTGCCTGGAGAAGGCCCCCGACGAGCGCTGGCAATCGGCTGGGGACCTTCGGCACGAGTTGCAGTGGATCGCCGGAGCAGGATCACAGGTGGGTGCGGATGTCCGTGCGGGTGCGGAGCGACCCGGCCGTGGCCGTCAGGCCCTGCTGGTGGCTGCCGTGCTCGGAATCACCGCAATTGCCACCTGGCCCGTCGCCGCCTGGTGGGACGGCCGCTCCCGGACGCGCGCCTCGTTCGAGACACTGACGCTGCGGCCGGTGCCGATCTTCCGGGCCGCGTTCGCGCCGGATGGCAAGACCATCGTCTACAGTGCTGCCCCAGAAGGTAACCTCCCCCGCTTGTTCGTCCTGCGGCCCGAGGCCCCGGAGCCGGAGGCGGCCGGTGAATTCGGCACCCATTTGCTCTCCGCGTCGTCGAAGGGCGAACTGGCCGTTCTCACCGGGGCGCGGTACATCTACCATCGAGTGTTTCAGGGCACGCTTGCACGCATGCCGCTCGCCGGTGGCGCTCCCCGCTCGATCCTCGAGAATGTCAGGGAGGCGGACTGGTCTCCTGATGGATCGGAACTCGCGATCATTCATGACGTGGGCGGCAAGGACAGGCTCGAGTTTCCGGTCGGCCACGTGCTGTGCGAATCCGGAGGGTACCTGAGTGATCTGCGCCTCTCTCCGCGCGGCGACCGGATGGCGTTCTTCGAGCATCCCTTTCGCTGGGACGATCGCGGCTCGGTGAACGTCGTGGATACGAAGGGCAGGAAGACCACGCTATCCAGCGTATACTCGGGACTGGAAGGCCTCGCCTGGTCGCCCGACGGCCGCGAGGTGGTCTTCTCGGCGAGCAAAGCCGGGGAGAAACAAGCGGTGTATGCGGTGACGCTGGGGGGCCGTACGCGCATCGCCCTCGAAAGCGCCGGCGGGCTGACGCTTCAGGACATCGCGAGGGACGGCCGGTGGCTGGCGACCCGGGACGACATGGTCAGGTCGCTCGTGGTGCACAGGCCGGAGTGGCCGGAAGATCGGGACCTCTCCTGGCTCGAGTACTCATGGAATGGAATGCTGACGCGGGATGGCCGCTCGCTCATCTTCTCGGAGGCAGGCGCCGCGATGGGGCCCACCTACGGCACGTGCCTGCGCGGGACCGACGGCTCGCCCGTGGTCCGCCTCGGGAATGGAAAGGCGACCGACGTGTCACCGGACGGGAAGTGGGTACTCTCATTACTCTTCACCTTGCCGCCCCAGCTTCGCGCGCTCCCGACGGGCGCGGGCCAGGCTCGCATACTGGAACGCGGCAACCTCGAAGGCTATTCGGGTGCCCGGTGGTTCCCGGACGGCGACAGCGTGCTGATCAATGCCCGCGAGCCCGGTGGCGCGGACCGGTACTACGTGCAGCGTTTCGGTGGCCCCCCGCCACGGCCCGTTACCCCCGAAGGAACACACGCTGGCAGACTTTCGCCCGACGGTCGCCTGATACTTGCTCAGACAGGCGAAGGCGGATATGTGCTGTTTCCGGTCGATGGTGGCGAGTCGCGCCCCGCGCCCGGGCTTTCCGCGGAGGACAATGTGTTTCATTGGAGTGCGGACGGTCGATCAGTTCTCGTCCGGCGCGGGAGCCGATTGCCCGCTCGCACCGAGCGGGTCGATCTGAGCAGCGGCTTACGCACCCCGTGGAAGGAGATCGCGCCCAGGGACCTCGTTGGCCTGCGATCCTGCAGTATGGGATTCGTCTCGGAAGACGAACGCTCGTATACCTACTCCACCATACGCATGTTCTCGACCCTCTTCCTCGTGAGGTTCGAAAAGTGACGTTGGCTCCCGGCACTACACTCGGCCCCTACAAGATCCTCGCCCCGCTCGGTGCGGGCGGCATGGGCGAGGTCTACCGCGCTCACGACACGCGGCTGGGCCGTGACGTGGCGATCAAGGTGCTGCCGCAGAGCCTCTCGACCCATGCTGAGGTGCGGGCGCGCTTCGAGCGCGAGGCGAAGATGGTCTCTTCGCTCAATCACCCCCACATCTGCACGCTCCACGACATCGGGCGCGAGGGCGACACCGACTATCTCGTGATGGAGCTGGTCGAGGGTGAGACGCTTGCGGCGCGGCTCGCGAAGGGGCCGCTGCCGGTTGCGGACGTGCTCCGGCTCGGGGCGCAGATCGCGGACGCGCTGAGTCGCGCGCACCGCGCGGGCGTCATCCACCGCGACCTGAAGCCCGGCAACGTGATGCTGACCAGGTCGGCGGTGAAGCTGATGGACTTCGGGCTCGCGCGTGCGACCGGCCTGGCGGGCGCGGGGAGCGGAACGGCGGCGGCCGCGCTCACGCAATCGCCGACCATCGCGCAGCCGCTGACGGCGGAGGGCACGCTGGTCGGTACGTTCCAGTACATGGCGCCGGAGCAGCTGGAAGGCCGGGAGGCCGACGCGCGGGCCGACCTCTGGGCCCTGGGCTGCGTGCTCTACGAGATGGCGACCGGCCGGCACGCGTTCGAGGGTCGCAGCCAGGCGTCCCTGATCTCGTCGATCATGAAGGAGGAGCCGCGCCCGCTGGTGGAGCTGGCTCCGATGTCGCCGCCCGCGCTCGACCGGCTCGTGCGCCACTGCCTGGCCAAGGACCCCGACGATCGCATCCAGACGGCGCACGACGTGAAGCTCCAGCTGGAGGAAGTCGCGGCGAGCGGGCCGCAGGCGGGCGCGACCTCTGCAGCGTCGGTGACCGGCGTGCCCGCGCGGCGGACGGGGCGGCGCGAGCAGATTGCGTGGTCACTCGCCGTGGTGGCGGCCGTGATCGCCGCCGGCTTGCTGTGGCAGGCGGCGCAGCCGTCCAGGCGCGGCGACGGCGCGGCGCTCGTGCGTTTCGCCATGACCGCGCCGCCGGGGGCGAGGCTCGGCACGATGGACGACGGCTTTGCAATCTCACCCGACGGCAAGCTGCTCGCCTTCGAGGCGTCGGATTCCAACGGCGTGTCGTCCATCTGGATCCGCGGGCTCGACGGCCTGACTGCCGGCAATCTCAACGGCACGGAGAACGCATTGGGGGGGGGCCTTTTCTGGTCGCCGGACAGCCGGTCGCTGGGGTTCTTCGCTGGCGGCAAACTCAAGAAGATCGCCATCTCGGGCGGTTCACCCGAAGTGCTGTGTGACGCGGCCAGTGGGCGGGGGGGGAGCTGGAGTCGCGACAACATCATCATCTTCGCGCCCCAGGCCATCGGTGGGCTGTTCCGCATCTCCGCGGGCGGCGGCAAGGTGGAGGAAGTGCTCGGCCCGGATGCTTCGCGCCAGGAAACCGCGCTGCGCTACCCGTACTTTCTTCCGGATGGGAAGCAGTTCCTTTTCCTGTCACTGCCGAGGCGGCAGGGCAATTTCGAAATCCATCTGGGGGCGCTCGGCTCGAAGGAGCGCGTTCCGCTGATGCGCGCAGGGGCGGCGCCGGTGTGGGCCGAGCCCGGCTACATCGTTACCGAGCGCAACCGACGCCTCGTGGCGCAGCGATTCGATCCCGCGACGCGCAAGCTCGTCGGCGAGCCGCTCGATATCCGGGATGCCCCGCTGATCCAGGGATTCTATGGCGTCCCGGTCGTGTCGGCCTCGCTAAACGGCGTTCTCGCCTACTCCGCATCCCGTCTCGCCAACACGCAGGTCGCGTGGTGGGACCGTGCGGGACGGCGCCATGGGGTCCTGCCGCTGCCACCGGGGCGCTGGGAATCCGTATCGATCGCCCCCTACGGCCGCCGCGCCCTGATCGGCAGGCGGAATTCATCCTCCGATACCGAACAGTGGCTGGTGGACCTCAAGAGCGGGGTCGCGAGCCGGGTCGCCCCGGCCGTCATCGACGACGGTGACGTGGGGTGGTCTCCGGCCGGCGACCGCGTTGCCTATCTGGTGAACAGGAACGGTCCGGAGGACATCTACATCAAGTCGCTGGAGGGAGGCGGCCCCGAAACACCGCTGGTGGTTTCCGAGGTGGCCTTCAAGGCGGTCTACCAGTGGACTCCGGACGGCAGGTACGTCGTGTACTCGCCATCGGATCCGAAGACCGGCTTCGACGTATGGCGCGTGCCGGTGGACGGCGACCGGAAACCCGAGCCGCTCGTACGGACGGAGGCGAACGAGTCAGGTGGATGGGTCTCTCCCGATGGCCGGTGGCTCGCCTACGTTTCCGACGAGTCGGGCCGCGACGAGATCTACGCGCAGTCGTATCCGGCTCCGGCGCGGCGCCAGCAACTGACGACCACCGGTCTGCGAGACTGGTACGGATCGTATGTGGTCAACTGGTCGCACGATGGCCGCGAGTTGATCCTCTTTAACGGCGACGTTCGCGCGCTCGAGATCGAGCCAGGCCCGGCGCTTCGGGTGGGCGTGCCCCGACGACTCTTCGCCACGCCGGCCGGGGTGGTCGGATTTGGCGTGATGCCCGATCACCAGCGCTTTCTCGTCAGCGAGCCGGTCGGCGACGTCGACGCGGACGCCATCGGACTCGACCTGAACTGGGCCGCGGCGCTGGGCAAGCGATGAGCCTCGTGCCCGGAGCCCGCCTCGGCCCCTACGAGATCGTTTCGCCGCTCGGCGCGGGCGGGATGGGCGAGGTGTATCGCGCCTGCGATACGCGGCTGGGGCGTGACGTGGCCATCAAGGTGCTGCCGCAGCACCTGAGCGCGAACGCCGACGTGCGCGCCCGCTTCGAGCGCGAGGCGCGCACCGTGTCGAGCCTGAACCACCCGAACATCTGCACACTGTTCGACGTTGGTCGCGAGGGCGAGACCGACTACCTCGTGATGGAGCTGATCGAGGGCGAGACGCTAGCGACGCGGCTGGCCCGCGGCGCACTGCCGGTCGCGGACGTGCTACGGCTCGGGGCGCAGGTGGCCGACGCGCTGGACCGTGCGCACCGTGCCGGGGTGATCCACCGGGACTTGAAGCCCGGCAACGTCATGCTGACCAGGAGCGGCGCCAAGCTGATGGACTTCGGCCTGGCGCGCGCGACCGGGCTGGCCGGCCCGGCGAGCGCCAGTGGCGTCACGGGGCACCCGGCAAGGCCGGGTCCGGCGCTGACGCAGTCGCCCACGGTGGCGGGCCCGCTGACGGCCGAGGGGACGATCGTCGGCACGTTCCAGTACATGTCGCCGGAGCAGCTGGAGGGCAAGGAAGCGGACGCGCGCAGCGACATCTGGGCGCTGGGCTGCGTGCTCTACGAGATGGCCTCCGGGCGGCGCGCGTTCGAGGGCGCCAGCCAGGCGTCGTTGATCGGCGCGATCATGAACGCCGCGCCCCGCCCGCTCGGCGAGATCACGCCCGTGTTGCCGCCTACCCTCGATCGGCTGGTGAGGCAGTGCCTCGCGCGCGATCCCGAGGACCGCTGGCAGAGCGCGCGCGACCTGGCGCGCGAACTGCGGGCGATCGATGGCGCGCCGGGCGGTACCTCCGGCTCCGCCGCGGTCGCCGCCCCGGCGCGACCGCGCGGCCGCGCCTGGCCGGCGCGCCTCGCGGTCGCGTTTGGTGTGCTCGGCCTGGCCGCGGCGGCGTTCGCGTTCTGGGAGGCGCGCTCGCATGAATCCTCGCCGGTCGCGCTCGACCTGCCGTGCCCGCCGGACCTGCGGCTTCACTACTACTGGAGCTCGAGCGTGATCTCCCCGGACGGCTCGCACGTCGTCGCGGTAGCCGCACGAGGCGGCGGGCGCAACCAGCTCTGGACCTGGAGCCTCGCTTCCGCCGACCCGACACCGGTCGCGGACACCGAGTTGCCGACCTTCCCGGCCTGGTCGCCCGATAGTCGTTCGATCGCCTTCGCCTCGGCGATCGACCGGGCCCTTTACCGCGTGCCGCTCGCGGGCGGGCGGCCGACGAGGCTGTGCGACATGGTTGACGGCCGCGGTGTGAGCTGGGGCCGCAAGAGCGTCATCGCCTTCGCGCCCACCGCGTCGGGGCCGATCTGGGCGATTCCCGCCGGGGGCGGAGCGCCACGGCAGGTGACCGAGCTCGACCGCTCGAGGCACGAGGTGGGCCACCGCTTTCCGGTGTTCCTCCCGGACGGCGAGCACTTCCTCTACGCCGTGCTGCCCGGCGGGCCGCGCGGGTACACGATCCGCGTGGGTTCGCTGGGCTCGATGACGGCGAAGACGCTGCTCGAAGCCGAGAGTGTGCCGGTCTACGCAGCCCCCGGCTACCTCGTGTTCGCGCAGGGCGGCAAGGTCACGGCCCAGCGCTTCGACCTGGGCCGGCTCGAGCTGACTGGCGAGCGCATCGCCATCGCCGACCAGCCGGTGCTCGCGGAGATGGACGCCGAGCCCGTGGCGTCGGCGTCGCATGACGGCCGGCTCGCGTTCCCCGTCGTCACACAGCCGGACTCCCGGCTCGAGTGGTTCAGCCGCTCCGGAGCCCAACTCGGGACGCTGGCGCTGCCACCCGGCGACTGGGTCGCCCGCACGCTGTCCCACGACCAGCGGTTCGCGATCGCGACGATGAACCAGGACCTCTGGCAGGTGGACCTCGAGCGCGCGGTCGCGACGCGGCTCACGCGCGCGGGCCATAGGGCGACGGCGGCGTGGTCGGCGGACGACCGCCGGATCGCGATCTGCGAAGCGGACCGGGACTCGCTGCCCGTCGCGCTGGTCCAGGCCGGCGGCAACGGCGGGGCCGATTCGGTGGCCACCCCGGCGGCCGCGTTTCGCGAAGTCGTGGACTGGGCGCCCGACGGCCGCACGCTGCTCGTCGCGCTGCTCGGCCGCTTCGATGCACCGGGCGAGGGCACCAACTGGGACCTGTGGATCGTTCCGACCGGCGACGGCACGCCCACGGCCTACGTCGTGACGCCCGCGCACGAGCGCACCGCGTGGATCTCGCCGGACGGCACGCGCGCGATGTGGGCGGCCCGTATCGAAGGGCAGACGGAGCTGTGGATCGATTCCTACCCGGTGCCCGGCCACCGCGTGCAGATCCTGGTGGGCGAGCGCGAGCTCTTCTTCAAGGCACAGTGGGGCCGCGACGGCCGGGACGTGATCTACGCCGACTCGAAGGGCGACCTGAACAGCGTCCCGCTCGCCATCGCGGGCGACGCCGTTCGCCCGGGCAAGCCCGTACGGCTGTTCCACCTCCCCGAGGGCACCACCGCGATCGCGTCGCGAGACGGCGAGCGGTTCCTGGTCAGCCATCCCACCGGCGCCTCGCCGAAACCGGTGCTTCGCATCGTCACGCACTGGACGGAGACCCTGCGCAAGTGACCCTCGCCCCCGGCACCCGCCTCGGCCCCTACGAAATTCTCGCCCCGCTCGGCGCGGGGGGCATGGGCGAGGTCTACCGTGCCCACGACACGCGCCTGGGCCGCGACGTGGCGATCAAGGTGCTGCCGGCGCACCCGGCGTCCACCTCCGAGGTCCGTGCCCGCTTCGAGCGCGAGGCCCGCACCGTCTCGCAGCTCAATCACCCGCACATCTGCACGCTCTTCGACGTTGGTCGCGAGGGCGAGACCGACTACCTGGTGATGGAGTTGCTTGAGGGGGAGACGCTGGCCCACCGGCTGGAAAAGGGCGCGCTACCGGTGGCGGAGGTGCTCGCTCTTGGCCGGCAGATCGCCGAGGCGCTGGACCGGGCGCATCGCGCCGGCGTGGTGCACCGGGACTTGAAGCCCGGCAACGTCATGCTGACGAAGTCGGGCGCCAAGCTGATGGACTTCGGCCTGGCACGCGCGCAGGCGCTGGGGCCCGTGGCCGGCGCGCTGACGCAGTCGCCGACGGTGGCACAGCCGCTGACAGCCGAGGGCACGATCGTCGGGACGTTTCAGTACATGGCGCCGGAGCAGCTGGAGGGGAAGGACGCGGATGCACGCAGCGACCTGTGGGGGCTGGGCTGCGTGCTGTACGAGATGGCGACCGGCACGCGGGCGTTCGAAGGCGGCACGCAGGCGAGCCTGATCTCGGCGATCATGCGCGACACGCCGCGCTCGATGGCGGAGCTGCAGCCTGTGACGCCGCCGGCTTTGGAGCGGATCGTCAGGCGCTGCCTGGCGAAGGACCCGGACGACCGATTCCAAAACGCGAGCGATCTGGCGTTCGATCTGGAGGCTCTGAGCACGACCTCCGGGGGCGCGTCCGCAAGCCCGCGGGCGGCAGGCGCGCCGGCCAGCCGCAAGATCCTCGAGCGGTTGATGTGGGGCGTCGCCGTCGCGACGCTCGCCATCGTGTTCGTCGCCTCCCATTACGCCCGGCGCGTTCCGGTGGCTACGCGCACGACCATCACATCGCCGCCCGGGATGCAGATCTCGACCAATCCGTGCGATGCCGCCATCTCCCCGGATGGGAAGATGATCGTCTTCGCGGCGAGCGACTCGGCCGGCCAGTGGTGGCTGTGGCTGCGTCCGCTCGAGTCCCTCGATGCGCGGCCCATCGCCGGCACTGAGTTCTCCCGTGTGGACGGTCCCAACGGGATGCCCTTCTGGTCCCCGGACGGCAAGAGCATCGGCTTCTTCGCCGACGACAAGCTCAAGACCATCCCCATATACGGTGGAACGCCGCAACTCCTCGCGGATGCCTCGGACGGGCGCGGGGGCACGTGGAACCGTCAGGGCGTGATCCTGTTTGCGCGTTCCAGCCAGGGGCCCCTGTTCCGCATGCCGCAATCCGGCGGCGCGCCCGAACAGGTCACGTTCCTCGATTCGTCGCGGCATGAGATCGCCCACCGTTTTCCCTGCTTCCTGCCCGACGGTCGTCACTTCGAGTTCGTGGCCCTTCTCTCCCAGGGCGGGAAGTTCGAGACCTGGGTGGGCGAACTCGGAACCAGGAGTCGCACGCTCGTCCTTACGGCCACGTCCGGGGCCGTGTTCGTGCCGCCCGCGCACCTGGTCTTTGTGCGGGATCAGTCGTTGATGGTCCAATCGTTCGATCCGAGGCGGGCGCGACTCGCGGGTGAGCCGGCACGGATCGGGGAGGCTCCCGAGAATCTCACCACGCTGGGGACGAATCCCGCGAGCGCCTCCGAGAACGGGACCGTGGTGTACCCCTCCAGCGCCCTTGCCTCGAGCCGTCTGACGTGGTTCGGACGCGACGGGAAGGTGCAGGGCGACCTGCCCGTGGCGCTGGGCGACTACCGCGAGATCAGTTTCAGTCCGGACCAGCGGCAGATCGCCTTGCTGCGTCAAAGTTCCTCGGCGGGCAACGACATCTGGATCGCCGACGCGTCGCGTGGAAGCATGACCCGGCTCACGACCGACGGCAGCAATAAGAAGAACGTCCTGTGGTCGGGTGACGGCGCCCAGATCGCCTATGCTACGGTCCGGGGCAGCGAAGGCGACTTCTACGCGCGGCCGGCCTCGGGGTCGGATGCGGAACGACTCCTCTACGGTTCGAACTCTGCGTTCAAGCAACTCGACCAACTCACTCGTGACGGCGCGTACCTCGTGTTCGACGATCTCGGGCTGACGACGAACCGCGATCTGTGGGTACTCTCCCTGCGGGGGGATCGCGGCCTCATGCCGTACCTCAGAACCCCCTTCGAGGAGTCATTCGGCGCAATCTCTCCCAGCGGGCGCTGGATGCTCTACCAATCGAACCAGTCGGGCCGCTGGGAGATCAACGTCCAGTCATTCCCCGTCCCGGGGAAGAAGGTCCGCATCTCGACCGATGGAGGCAGTGGTGGTGTCTGGCGAGACGATGGCGCGGAGATTTGGTACACGTCGCCGAAGGGCCTGATGTTGGTGTCGGTCAACGATGGCCAAACCCTTGCCGCGGGTGAGCCGCGGATGTTGGTTCCACTACCCAAGGGTTTCGTGGCTGCCGGGGCCACGTCGGACTTCAAGCGATTCCTGCTTGCGGTCGAAGACGGCGACGCTCAGCGGACGAGCCTCACGGTTCTCACGAACTGGACGTCCCTGCTCCGGCGCGAGCATCCGTGATCGCGAGAAGTCGTATGCTGTCGTTTTGGTTCCGTGGCTCCGCCGGATCGAGCGGTGGCCGGGAAGATCATCGAGGCCACGAATCGTCCACCCGTCGGGGACGTTCAGCGCCTTTGACGGCTGTGGGCTCCTGCAATCTGAGCCGGTCCGTGCCGGCTTCGTTCCGTTCCGAATCCTGAAGCCGGGAGAGAGGCTATGCTCGCCATAGGCACCACCCTCGGTCCCTACAAGATCCTCGTCCCGCTGGGCGCGGGCGGGATGGGCGAGGTCTACCGTGCCCACGACTCGCGCCTGGGCCGCGACGTCGCCATCAAGGTGCTGCCCGCGCACCTGGCCGCGACGCCCGAGGTGCGCGCCCGCTTCGAGCGCGAGGCGCGCACCATCTCAAAGCTCAACCATCCCCACATCTGCACGCTCTTCGACGTCGGTCACCAGGACGGCATCGACTACCTGGTGATGGAGTTGCTCGAGGGCGAGACGCTGGCGCACCGGCTGGAAAAGGGCGCGCTACCGGTGGCGGAGGTGCTCGCTCTTGGCCGGCAGATCGCCGAGGCGCTGGACCGGGCACACCGGGCGGGGGTGGTGCACCGGGACCTGAAGCCCGGGAACGTCATGCTGACGAAGGGCGTGGCGAAGCTGATGGACTTCGGCCTGGCGCGCGCGCACGGGTTGGCGCCGGTGGCCGGCGCGCTGACGCAATCGCCGACGGTGGCGCAGCCGCTGACGGCCGAGGGCACGATCGTCGGAACGTTTCAGTACATGGCGCCCGAGCAGTTGGAGGGGAAGGAGGCAGACGCGCGCAGCGACCTCTGGGCGCTGGGCTGCGTGCTGTACGAGATGGCGACGGGAGCGCGGGCGTTCGCGGGGGAGAGCCAGGCCAGCCTGATCGCGTCGATCCTCAAGGAAGCGCCGCGGTCCATGACGGAGTTGCAGCCGGTGACCCCGCCGGGGTTGGAGCGAATCGTCAAGCGCTGCCTGGAGAAGGATCCAGAGGAGCGGTTTCAGAGCGCGCGGGACCTGGCGTTCGCGCTCGAGGCGCTGGTGACGCACTCCTCTGGAACGGCGCCGGCGCTCGAAGCCGCCGCGCTGCCACCGCGCGGGCGCTCGCGCCTCCTGCCCGTGCTCGGCGTCGTGGCCCTCGCCATCCTGGCGGCTGCCTACTTTCTCGGGCGGATCAACGCATCCCGCTCCGACGCGCCCGCCCTCACGTACGCGCAGAGGACCTTCGGGCGGCAGGCCATCTTCCAGGCCCGGTTCGCGCCGGACGGGCAGACCATCGTGTTCAGCGCCGCGAAGGAAGGGAACACGCCCGAACTCTTCATCATCCGGCCAGACGATCCGGAGCCCCGCCCGCTCGGCGTCCCGGGCCTACATCTGCTCTCGATCTCCTCGAAAGGCGAGCTGGCGGTGCTCGCCGGGGCGCGCTATCTAGGCCACCACCGGCTCTTCAAGGGAACGCTGGCCCGCATGCCCATCGCAGGCGGGGCGCCACGGCCCATGCTCGAAGACGCGCAGGACGCGGACTGGTCCCCGGATGGATCCGGGCTCGCGATCATCCGGGAGAGCGGAGGTCGCGACCGGCTCGAATACCCGATCGGCAAGGTGCTCTACGAGTCGGCGGGCTACCTGAGCGATCCGCGCTTCTCGCCGAAGGGTGACCGCATCGCCTTCATGGAGCACCCTGTGCGTTACGACGATCGCGGGACCGTGAACGTGGTGGATCTCTCCGGCAAGGCGAAGGTGCTCACCGGGGTCTTCTGGGGGGAGGAGGGCCTGTCGTGGTCGGCGGACGGCCACGAAGCGCTGTTCTCCGCGTCACTGACCGGCGGTGCGCGCAACGTCTACGCGGTGGACCTCGGGGGCAGGCGACACGCCGTGCTGTGCGGCCCGGGCGAGCTGACGATCCTCGATTCCGGTCCGAAAGGGCGCCGGCTCATCTCCCGCGAGGAAGCACCGTTGGGCCTCACCGTGAAGGCGCCAGGGGAGAAAGAGGAGCGGGACCTTTCCTGGCTGGACTCGGCCAACGGACGCAAGCTCTCCGGTGACGGGCGTATCCTCCTGTTCACCGACCAGGGCGAGATGGCGGGGAGCAACTACAACGCCTGTGTGCGCGGGACGGACGGCTCGCCCATCATCCGCCTGGGCGAAGGAGATGGTATCGACCTCTCACGCGACGGTTCCGCCGCGCTCGCCGTCGTGCGGAGTGACAAGCCCAGGCTGATGCTCTATCCCACCGGCGCTGGTGAGCCGGTACGCCTGGATCGCGGCCAGCTGGCCACGATCACCAAGGCACAGTGGCTCTCCGACGGGAAGCACGTCCTGGTCTCGGGGGCCGAGCCTGGGAAGGCACCGCGCTGCTACCTGCTGGACGTGCCCGGCGGTGCCATGCGCCCGGTGACACCTGCGGGGACACTGTCCGGGCTCATCGCCCCCGACGGCCTCACGCTGATGGCCCGCACCTCGAGCGAGTGGATGCTCTACCAGTTGGAGGGTGGCAGCGGGCGCCCCATCGGTTCCCTGTCGCTCGAAGACGATCTCATCCGCTGGAGCCCGGACGGCCGGAGCGTATTCGCATACCGCAGCGCGCAGATCCCGCTGCGGGTGGATCGGGTCGACATCCCCACCGGCAGGCGCACCGCGTTTGCGGAGTTCTCGCCGGCGGAACGTGCGGGCCTGGTGTCCTTCATAGGCGTCTCCCTGGCAGACGATCTCAGGTCCTACGCCTATTGCTACCAGCGGTACATCTCCACGCTGTACGTCGTCGAGGGAGTGCGATGACTCTCGTCCCCGGCACCACGCTCGGCCCATACAAGATCCTCGCCCCGCTCGGCGCAGGTGGCATGGGCGAGGTCTACCGTGCCCATGACACGCGCCTGGGCCGCGATGTGGCCATCAAGGTGCTGCCCTCGCACCTGGCCGCGACGCCCGAGGTTCGCGCCCGCTTCGAGCGCGAGGCACGCACCATCTCGCAGCTCAACCATCCGCACATCTGCACGCTCTTCGACGTCGGTCGCGAGGGCGAGACCGACTACCTGGTGATGGAGTTGCTCGAGGGGGAGACGCTGGCGCATCGGCTGGAGAAGGGGCCGCTGCCGGTGGCCGAGTTGCTGGCGCTGGGCACGCAGATCGCCGATGCCCTGGATCGAGCGCACCGAGCGGGGGTGGTGCACCGGGACTTGAAGCCCGGGAACGTGATGCTGACGAAGGGCGGGGCGAAGTTGATGGACTTCGGCCTCGCGCGCGCAGCCGGGCTCGCCGCGGCGCCGGGGACCCTGACCGAGTCACCGACAGTGAGCCGGCCGCTGACGGCCGAGGGGACGATCGTCGGGACGTTCCAGTACATGGCGCCGGAGCAGTTGGAGGGGAAGGAGGCGGACGCGCGGTCAGACCTCTGGGCGCTGGGCTGCGTCTTGTACGAGATGGCGACGAGGAAGCCCGCCTTCGAGGGCAGGAGCCAGGCGTCGCTGATCGCCGCCATCATCGAGCGCGAGCCGATGCCACCGAGCCAGGTGGTGCCGCTCCTGCCGCCGGCGCTCGATCGCGTGGTGCAGCAGTGCCTGACCAAGGATCCGGACGAGCGCATCCAGACGGCGCATGACGTGAAGCTTCAGCTCCAGTGGATCGCATCGGGTGGCTCGCAGGCGGGAGTGCCCGCGCCGCTCGCGGCGCGGCGCCGCAGCCGCGAGCGCCTGGCCTGGGTTCTGGCCGGGGCCGCCGGTGTCGTGGCCATTGCGCTCGGAGGGAGGGGCCTGCTGCAGCGTGGAGCCGCGCCAGTCGTCGTGCGGTTCAGCGTCGCCCCCGAGGCCGGTGCGCGGAACGTCCGCTGGCCGCGCCTCTCGCCTGACGGCCGGTTGCTCGCGTATCAGGCGGACGACTCGGCGGGCGTCAGCCGGATCTGGATCCGGCAGGTGGGTGCGTTTGCCGCCACGCCGCTGGCCGGCACCGAGAATGCCGGACGTCCGTTCTGGTCGCCCGACAACCGGTCGCTCGCCTTCGTGAGCGGAAACCAGATGAAGCGGATCGCCGTGGGCGGAGGCCCCGCCCAGCTCGTCGGCGAACTCAAGCGCGGTGCGGACGGCTGCTGGGGCACCGGAGGAGTGATCCTGTTCGATGGCGCCCTCACCGACTCGATCTGCCAGATCCCGGCAGACGGGGGCGAGGTGGCGCCGGCCACCCGGATCGACCGAGCCGGAGGCGAGAGCTACCACGCCTGGCCGACCTTCCTGCCGGACGGCAAGCGCTTCCTGTTCCTCGCCGGGCGCTTGGGGACCGAGATGAGAATGCTCAAGCTCGGCCGGCTCGGGTCGCTCGAATCGAGGGAGATCGGCCCGATCCCGAGCCGCGTGGAGTACTCGCCCTCGGGGCGCCTGCTCTACGCACAGGACGGAACGCTGATGGCGCGGCCATTCGACGCGGCCAGTGCCCGCTTCACCGGCCGCCCGTTCCCGGTGGCCGAGGGAGTGTTGGCGAGTGCCGAACTGGCCCACATCTCGGTCTCCAACACCGGCGCGATCGCCTATGGGGTCGGGGGCGCCGGCGACCAGACCGTCCTCACCTGGGTGGATCGCAATGGGCGGACGTCAGTGCAGCTCGGAGCGCCGGACTCGTATCGAAACCCGGCGCTCTCGCCGGACGGCACTCGGCTCGCCTACGAGCTGCTGGATCCGGGCAACGGAGGCACCGACGTCTGGGTGAGGGACCTGCGCCGCGGCATCGCCACACGCGTGACGTTCGATCCGAAGGGCGAGGTGTGGCCCACCTGGTCCCCGGACGGTAGACGCCTGGCGTATGCCATGGATGAGAGCGGTGGCTACACCGTCCTCGCGCGCGCGTCGGACGGCACGGGATCGGTGGACACGCTGTACCGCTCGGAGGTCCCGGCCGGGCCCACCTGCTGGTCCGGGGATGGGAAGAGCCTGTTCCTCAGCCGCTACGAATCGTTCTTTCAGCTCTGGGTCATGGCTCCGACCCCAGGCGCCAAGGCCACGCGCGTGCAGCAGACGCGATTCGGCGACTTCAACGCCCAGCTGTCGCCGGACGGCCGCTGGCTCGCCTACCTCACGGACGAGACCGGCCGGATCGAGGTGTTCGTGCAAGCCTATCCCGGCCCCGGGGGCAAGTGGCGCGTCTCCGGGGCCGGAGGCGGCGCCCCGCGCTGGCGCGCCGACGGACGCGAGTTGTTCTACCGCGCCCTGGACGGGGCGCTGATGGCGGTGCCCATCCGCACCGAAGGCGCGGGGCTCGATGCCAGCGCGCCGGTGATGCTCTTCCAGCGCACCTCGCCGGCTCCCTTCCCATTCCGTAACTCCTACGACGTCAGCCCGGACGGTCAGCGGTTCCTCGTCAACGTGCTGGCGAGTGACCGCAACCGGGCCGGCGCGATCAAAGTGGTGATCGGCTGGGCGGCGGAGATGCGGAAGAAGTGACGGTGCGCCCCGTCACCCGGATGCGGCACCCGCCTGCAAGGCCCGGAACTCAGCCAGCCAGGAGCCGCATTCGGATCCCTGACGTGCTGCTGCGACCTGTGCTCTCCCACCGGCCACGGTAGCTGGCGGGAATAAGCCTCCGGATAGGTTGCCGGCCTCCGCCCCGAACCAGCGCTGGGCCGGCGACACGACCGAGTTCGTGATCGGCAGCAGCGGCAAGCACCATCTCGCGGTGATCCTGGACTTGTTTTCGCGGTTCGCCGGTCGGAGGCACGAAGCAAGTTCGTGCCAGTCTCCAGAGATGGTCGCAGACGGGCCGCGTTTGCTGGCTTGTCGTCCTCGCCCTATTGCTCCTCCCCGGGGCGCGGGAACCGCCCGACGCCGCGCGGCGGGGCTCAGCCTCCTTCCAGCCAGCGCATCCAGCTCGCCAGGTCGAACGGCCTGCCGAGAAACTCCCGCACCGACTCGGCGGCCGGCCGCGATTTGCCGGGAAGGAGGATGGTGTCGCAGTAGCGCCGCACCGTCCGCGGGTCGAGCGGCTTCGCCGGGTCGAAAGCGCCCCACAGATCCCTGGCGATCACCGCTGACCACAGGAAGGTATAGAAGCTGGCGGAGTACTCGTTGGTTCCGAAGTGCTCGAACGCGGTCGGGAGATGCATGTCGGGATCGAGCTCGGCCCCCAGGTCGGTCGCAAACGCCCGGCGCGCGAGCGAGTCGGGATTCACCCGGGCGGCCGGCTGATCGTGCAGCTCCAGTGACAGGGTGGAATACGCGGCGAGCTGCGCCACCTGCATCGGCCGGCTGAACGCGTCAGCCTCGCGGATCCGCCTCAGCAGACTGTCCGGAATGGGTGCACCGGTTTCGACGTGTCCGCTGAGACGTCGCAGCACGGCCGGCTGCCGGATGAGCTCCTCCAGCATCTGCGAGGGGACCTCGACGAAGTCGAACTCGTCCGGCCAGCCCCCGGTCGACACGTAGGGGCGAACCGCCAGCATCCAGTGCATCAGGTGGCCGAACTCGTGGAAGAACGTGGTGACGCCGGTCGGACCTGTCAGGTCCATGAGGCCCGGTTCGCCCTTCTCGCCGCCGGGAAGGCGGGCTATGAGCATCGCCTCGGGAAGCTGCCGCCCCGTGATGCCGGCGCGGAGATCGAACGTGGCGCCCAACGGGATCTTCTCCTCGCGGGGGTGAAGGTCGAGATAGAAGCGCCCGATCAGGCGCCCCTGGTCCCTGACCTCGTAGGCTTCCACCGACGGGTGCCAGACCGGTATGTCGACCCGCCGGAACTCGAGGCCGAAGAATTCCGCGGCGACCGCGAGCACCCCATCCTTCACCCGCTCGAACGGGAAGTAGGCGCGGACCTCCCGCTTGTCGACCGAGTACTGCTCCCGCCGGATCAGCTCGCCGGCGAGCGACAGGTCGGTCAGCTTGAGCCGGGACAGCGTGGGGTCCTCCCGGCGGAGGCGCTCCAGGTACCGCGCCGCGAGCCGCTGGCGCGCTGGCTCCGCGGCCGCCCGGAGCCGATCGATGAAGGCGCCGATCGTATCGGGGGAGCCCGCCATCCGCGTCTCCGCCTGGTACGACGCCCAGTCGCGGCTGCCGGACAAGTGCGCGAACTCCTCGCGAACTCGTAGAAGCGAATCGAGCAACGCGCCGTTCACCGGCCAGCCGCGCCTGAAGAATGCCGACATCACCCGCCGCCGCAACGGCAGGTTTAGCGAGTAGCCATTGATCGCGGAGACGTCCGACCAGCTCGTGCTCAGGATGACGCGCCCTTGCGCGTCGCGTTCGTGCGCCGCGATCCAGGCCGGCGGCATCCCGGCGACTTCGTCCGGGATCGCCGGGATCCTCGTCGTGTCTCCGGCGATGTTGCCCTCGAACCGGTTGTTGAGCCGGTCCAGCGTTTCGAAGAGGGAACGGAACCGCTGGCGCGTCGGCTCGTCGCGGCCGGCGCCGGCGCGCCGATAGTCCCGCCGTACGCGCGCGACAAGGAGCTTCTCCTCGCCGGTGAGTGCGGTCGTGTCGAGCGCGGCGAAGGCTTGCGCCACCCGCGGGTCGGCGGCGAACTCGGCACGGAAACGGGTGATCCGCTCCTGGGCCCCCAGCCCTTCCGCGCGAATGGCGCTGTCCGGGTGCACCTGGGTGGCGATGGCGGTCAGACCCAGCGCGATCTCCAGGGCGTTGTTGGCGTCGTCGAACGGGCGGAGCGTGTTGCCGGCGTTCCGCCGGCCCTGGACGGCGGCGAGGCGCTCCGCGGCGGCGCGGGCCTCCGCGAGATGCCCGTCCACCAGGCGCGCCAGCATCGCCGGGTCGAGGCCGGCCGGATAGACCGGACCGGAGATGAGGGGCTGTGCAAAGGCGGACGCCGCGACCAGCAATCCAATGGTCAGGCCGAGCGCGGGTACCTGGAAGCGGTGGGCCATCGGTCTTCTGAATTCAGGCTTCATCTGCCTTCTCCGCATATCATCGGGGGAGGACGTCACGGCCGGCGGCGGGAGCCGGCTCGCCGATCAGAGCGGCTGCGCCCGGACTGCGGTGGGCGACATCGAGAATCTACCACCACCTGCCCGGCGCATGTCCATGTCCCAGAATTGATGGAAGTCGAGGCACGCTTCGCCAGGCTCGTGGCGCTCGCTGAACCACTCGGCTCTACACGCCTTCGCTCCAAGTTAGCCCCAATCTGCGCCCCCGGACAGGAGAGGACAGGAGGGGACAGGTAAGGACTTTCAAGCAGGCACAAATCAGGTACACGGCCTGGCGCGCGAGCGCGAGGTTGAGACAACTGCCGAGTGGGCAGGTGCTCTGCCTGAGAGCCATGGGCTCCGGGCACGGGTTTGCTGCCGCGGCACTGGTGACGGGGCTCGCGAGGCGACGGGCATGGGAGGCTTGCGGCTGCTGCAAGAAACTCCTTCAAGCCCACTGGGGCGGGCTGCTATGCTTATTGGCCACGAACGGTGGTTCATTGTCGCCCAAGCGACGGGCCAGCCTGTGCATGCCAGCGAAACGCGAAGCTGCTCCACTTGGCCGGCGGACTGCGAGAGATAGCCATGACTAACCGGTTCCACTGCCCCCGGCAGGATTGTCGGAGCGATCGCTGCCCCGCCAAGAAGATCTACTCCTGCCTGTCCCCCGGACAGGACGCCGCTCTGGGTCGAGAGCGGCTTGCCCGCCGTTACCAGGCTGGCCAGGTCTTCATCCACCACGACACCCCGGCCCTCGCGATCTTCTCCGTCCACTCGGGACAGGTGAAGCTGACCCGGTCCGCCAGCATTGGCCAGGAGGTCGTGGTCGGCGTGCGGGGACCCGGCGAGTTGCTGGGCGTCCGGGAGGTGCTGAGTGCGCTGCCCTACCAGGTCTCGGCCGAGACGCTCGAGCCTTCGATTCTGTGTGCGGTCCCGCGCGAGGCGTTCCTGGACGCGGTGCGGGATTGCCCCGAACTCGCGATGCGGCTGCTGGGGCGGATCTCGAAGGACTACCTGCTGGCGGAGGAACAACTCGTCGCTCGCGCCCACCTGAGTGTGCGGGCGAGAACCGCACGCCTTCTGCTCGCGCTGCTGGAGTACAAGCGCGTCACGACTGGCGCACGCGCCGTGCGCGAGGTCTCGATGGGCCGGGAGGAGATGGCCCTGCTGGTCGGCACGACGCGTGAGACGCTCTCGCGCTCGCTCGGCCAGTTCGCCGCGCGCGGTGCCGTCGAGTTGAAGAGCGGGAAGATCCGCATCCTCGATTCTTCCGTCCTCGAGGGGTTGGCCGACTAGGGATTCGTTCCGCTCATCCCCTGATGGGGTGGCCGGCGCGGTGGCTCGTTCGCGGTGCGGGGGTACCCGATCCCGTGTGACGGCCGTCACGCAAAGGGATGTCCGCCGTCACAGACAAGGCGATCCATCTGCGTGTAGCCTCTGCACGGTCAGAGGGTGGAGTTCCACCCAGGGCATGGCGGGAGAACGTGGCGCCCGGCCGCATCCGCGTCGCACACATCCATCACCGCCCGAAGGCGGAGCCTAACCCCAAGGAGCCGGCCATGACCGAGCACTGTCGAGCCGCATCAGCAGGGCGATTCGCAAGTCCAACTACCTTTCGCCACCCGCCTGTACCGATCACGAGGGGCCTTACTCAGGCCCGGTCGTGCCTCCTCGCCATAGCGCTCGGCATCGGCCTGCTGGCTCTCCCTTCGCCAGTCGGCGCGCAAGCATCCCTCTATCGCGTCAACTGCGGGGGGCCGACACTCCCGGCCACGGATGGATCCGCTCCGGACTGGATCGGGGACACTCAGGGTTCGCCCTCGCCATATGTCAATGCCGCGGAGACGACGAACCAGACATCCATCACTACGCACTCAATCACACTGAGTCCGACAGTCCCCGCCACCGTCCCCTCTGCGCTGTTCCAGACTGAGCGCTGGGATCCTTCGGATGCCCCCGAGATGCACTGGACGTTCCCCGTGTCGAATGCCACCTACGAGGTCCGACTCTACTTCGCCGAGACGTACGACGGGACGATGGGTAAAGGCCTGCGCGTATTCGACGTCAACATCGAAGGAGCCACCATTCTGGCGAGTTACGACCAGTTCGCGGACGCCGGAGACTGGACTGGTACCATGAAGACCTTCCTGGTGCCCGTGCGCGATGGGGCGCTGGACATCATCTTCCAGCACTCAGTTCAGAACCCCGCGATCAAGGGAATCGAGATCCGCCCCACGATCCAAAGGCTCTCTGGGGGGGCGTTCCGGCTCTTCCGCGAGCCCCGCAGGGAATGGCTGCATGGACTTGATGCCACCTATTTCAACTCAGCCATGCAAGACTACCTGTCCACGAATGACTGGCGGACGTTGCCCATACCCGAAGTGTCCCGCGTGGACCTGGGGATCGACTTCACGACCACGTGGTGGGGTGCTCGAGCTCCGGTCGGGGTCACGGGCGGAACGGAACTCAACTGGGACAACTTCGCAGTCCAGTGGGATGGCTATGTCCAGGTGGATACGCCGAACCTCCGGCTCGCCTCGCGCAGCGACGATGGCAGCCGCATGTGGCTGGACGTCAACGATGACGGGACGTTCAGCAGCTCGGAGCTCTACGCGTGTCAATGGGGCCAGGGCGGCCCTCTCCTGCAGGGCACGGTGACTCCACCGTTGGCCGTGGGTCGCTACAAGATCCGTATCCAGTACTATGAACTCGGTGGCGAGAACGACATGCAGCTCGTGAGTGTTCCCGACCCAACGGTGCGGTTCGCGTACGTGCTGCCCTCCAATCTGGCGGCACAGGCTAACGCCGCTTCCAACCTCCAGCTGTGCGTGGGGTACCTGCACAACTGGATGTGCGAGCAGATGGACCGCAATGGTTTCGGCGGCAAGAGCTTCCGCTACGAGACCGAACCGGACGGCGTCACTCCGAAGATCCACGTCGTCCAGATCGCCGAGAACGATGCGATCATTCGCGGCCCCGACAACTCGGGGGTGGCAGATCGCGTGACGCTGGCGGCCGAGCGTGCCGGCGTGCCGGCGGGTTCCTGGGGCGAGACCTGGGTATTCATCCCCCTATACCACCTCATGCTCCCCGACGGTTCGCTTCTGGGAAGCGGGCTGGCTCTCGGCGGGAACTCGGGAAGCGGAGGCGATGACGGGGGTACGTGGGTCAGCGCAGAGCGGCTGGGGATCATGTCGCCGTCCTCTTTCAGCGATTCGTCCGGCTACGGCGGCCTCGTGGCCCCCGATGTGGGACCGTACCCCATGGTCCCGGGAGTCACGTTCGACGGCCCACCCAACGCGACCTACAGCGTGGTCACCTCGGCGTTCATCGGCATCCTCGCCCATGAGGGCCTCCATGGCCTGGGGATGCAGCACGACTTTCGCAATGCGTACGCCAACTATGGCCCAGTCATGGCCACGGGGCCCATTGGGGCCATGAATGGGAGCCTCTTTCCAGACCTCTTCCCCAACCGGGAGTGCCATCTCGGCTGGGCCGAGGCGCTCCAGTTGAGCGTGAGCCGGTACCTCAGTCCCTGTAGCTGGACATTGCCGCCGCCCGCTTCGAACACGACACCGTCACCCCGCGCAGGTCCGGCCGAAGCGGGAGGAGCGCCGAGCGGCGGCCTCGCGAGCGTGTCATGCGAGTCATCGGCGGACGACGTGCGCAACCGGCGGGCGTCCGCGTGCACGGTCGATCGCCGCGGTGCAGAGCCCGATCAGGCGTTGTTCACCGATAGCGAGTCAAGACCGACCGTGACGATCGAGACACCGTCGGGAACCGCAACGCCGGTTCAAGGCAAGCTCCAGATTTCCGCCACTGCCAGCAGCCCCAACGGGCTGGTCTGCGCCTTCCTGATCGAGAACGGCGACATGCTCGAGATGATGCCTCTCTCGGGAACGAGCGCAAGCTTCACGTTCGCGACCCCCGACTACGAGGAGGACACGGATACGTACGACGTCACTGTCCTGGACACGCGGGGGTATCGTGGGCAGGTCGGTGTGGCCCTGACCGCGTTGCCTACGGCCCACCATGCACCGATCGCGGATTTCAAGGCATGGCCCACGTACGTCTGCGCGGGGGAAACGGTTCACCTGACTGCGTATCGTCCCGGCGTCCCCAATAGCGGCCCCGTGACATCCGTGAGATACGACAAGGATGGCGACGGCGTCTATGAACTCGGGCCGTACAGCCCGACCGCGCAGGTCGGCGTCTCCTATCCGCAACCCGGCACGTACTTCATCCGTGCAATGGTCGCCGACAGCTTCAATGTGCAGACGGCGTCGAGGCCGATCGCCATTCGCGTCATGGCACCGCCGGCCTCCGTGGAAGACGCGGGCGCACCCCCCCTGCGTCTCCGTCTCTCACCAAATCCGTGCCACGAGAGCCTGCGGCTGACGTACCGTCTGCCCAGCTCAGGTGCGGTCTCTCTGCGGATCTACGACCTCTCCGGCCGCCTGATAGCGACGCCAATCGAGCAAGCCGCGGTGATGCCGGGCGAGTTCTCCGTGCCGTGGATCGCCGTGGATCGCAGTGGTCGGGCGCTCGCCTCGGGACTCTATTTCTGCGAGCTTCGTCACGGTGCGCAACGACTGCTGCAGCGTTTCGTGCTCGTTCACTGAGAACCTCCAGCCTGAGCGCACCGGCCAGCCCTGTGGCCCGGCCGGTGCGCTCCCAGACTGCCCCGACTGGCCTAACCGAGTCATGCAACGGACCTCGCGTAAATCCTTCGGAACACTCGCCAACCAGCAGACCCTGCGGATCGCCGACCCAAGTGCGCTGCGGCTGACGCTCGCTGATCGAGCGGTTCCCCGTTCCCGCCCGGTTCCAGCCCGGGTCCCTCGCGTGTGACCTCCATCACGCGAAACACCGTCCGGCGTCACAGACAGAACGGCGCCTGTCATGCACAATGAATGCGAACCGAATCGTCCGGACTTCCAGGGTGGCGCGGCCGGCCTGCGGTGCCTTGGGCGGAGAGGATCATTCTCGGTCGGGGGCCGGGGATCTGCCTCCTACTCCCCAGGGAGAGTGCATGCCGAACGGCGCGCTGGCGATTGGGTGGCCGCCAGCCGGATCTTCGACCTGTTCCAACGGATTCCGCTCAACCGTCGAGTCATCTCCACTGTCCTTCTGCGCGGTGGAACACCGCCGTCACCGGGGATGTGAAAGGAGCAGATCGTGAAGCCACGGATCGCATTCGCCGCGTTCGCTCTCATGCTATCGGCCGTTCTGCTCCCGACTCACGCGCAGGCGGAACCCAAGGTCCTCTTCGTCTCGGACCGGGACGAGCCGGGGAACTACGACCTCTACGTGATGGACTTGGACACCTACGTGGTCCGCCGGCTGACCACCGACCCCGGGATTGACAATCACCCGGATCTCTCGCCCGACGGCACGAAGGTGATCTGGAGTTCGACCCGCAAGCGGGAGAAACCCTCCGATCCGACGGAGACGAACCCGGAAGGGGATTTCGAGATCTTCCTTGCCGACTGGAGCGAGACCGACTACCTCGACGAGGTTTCAGGCACGGTGCATCAGCTCACGTCCAATGACGTCACCGATCTCCATCTCCCTCCCGGCCTGCGCAACATCCCGGACCGCCACCCGCACTTCAGCTCCGACGGGATCCGGATCATCTACACGGCCAAGTACGTCTGCGTGGCGACACTGGAGGTCACCTGGGTCTCGGAGTGCAGCATCCCCCGCCCCGTCTACACCGTGGATCCCTGCGGCCGAAATTGCGAGGGCCTGCGCATCATGAACGCGCAGGACCTCGACGGGGACCATGTCGGCGACGACCTGATCAACATCGACCACGCCGTCCTGAGCGCTGCGAACCCGGCGGTCTGGCCCCCGCGTCCGGCGGATGACGCCCGCTGGATCGGACACCCGTCATTCTCCCACGACGGGACGAGGATCCTCTTCTCCGGAGCGGTGGACGGCGAGGGACGCAACTGGGAGGTCTACGTCGCGGATTGGAGCGGAACCTCGGTCACGGGCCTCCGGCAGGTGACGGACGGCTCGCTCTACCCACCCAACCCCAACCCGATCAAGATGTCGGGGGGCGCCCATTTCAGCCACGACGACCTGACGATCTACTTCACATCCACGCGCACGTCCCTGGGCAACTCCCAGCTCTTCGCGGTTTCCGCGGCCGCGGACCATGTGCCGGTCCAGGACGCGAATCGCTACCCGGCCGCCAGCGACCTGGCCAACGACTACGTGCCCGAGCCGCTCGACGACGGGCGAATCGTCGTCACGTCCGATCGGGACCCGTACCAGGGGATGCGGGCCTGCGGCGGCGGACCCGCCGAGTACACGGCCGTGCTGTCGCCCCTCTCCGACCACACGATTCGCGTCGAAGCGAGCGGGACGAAAGCCCCTGCATCCGGCGGTCCCGCGATCCACCTGGACGCCTACTACCTCGATCTGTCGCTGCTGCAGGAGACCGACGGGACCACGTACAGCGCCGGCTGGTCCGCGGTGACGTCGCCCAACGCCAGTCTCGGCACCTATCAACTGGCCCCGGGGACCGCGGGCGAAACCGTGGACCTCGCGATCCCGCCCGGGACAAGCACGGTGAAGCTCCTGCTCGGCAGGACGCGGGACTCCGGCGTGGCCCGGATCCTGGTGGACGGCGTGCCGATCACGGACGGCGACACGGTGCTGCCCGGAGATGCCGGGATGAGCGGCTGGGATCTCTACGATCCGCTACTGTCCACGAGCAACGACCTCGATCTCGTCCTCATCGGTGCCGGCGGATCTTCGCAGACCAACCTGACCGACAACGACTTCGCCGACGAGATGCTGCTCATCGGCGACGAGGTGAGCTGGTTCTGCGGGCTGAGCCCCAATCTGAGCCGCTGCACGTACCTCCCCAAGTCCCTCAGGATGGATCAGCTCTGCGCGATGTGGGTCAGCGACAGCTATCTGCCTGCCACCTACCCCAGCCGCTGCCTCTATCCCCTGGCCATGCTGGCCCTGAACGACTACATGTCATCCGTCAATCCCCTGCGGCCCTGGAACCATGTCTACTGGCAGCAGGTGATCTCGCGGCTGTGCAATCCGGCCTTCGCCTCGGAGTTGATCGTGTTGCCGACGCCCGTGAACTACACCTTCAGCAACGCGGCGCCGAGTCCGCCGGCGGGCCCCAATCCCACGAACGGCGCCGTGATCACCACGACGCTCCCTGCCGCGGTCCCGCTGGCGTGGGCGCCGTCGTCCGACCCGGACGGCGATGCGCGCACCTACGACACCTACCTTGGCTCCCTGGGCAAAGCCATGCTGCTGCTTTCGAACGACAAGCTTGCCCCGGCGGCTTCCGCGACGAACTTGGCGCCGGGGTTCTACCGGTGGCGCGTGGTGGCGAAGGACTGCCGGGGCGGCATGAGGGACGGCCCGACCTGGAGCTTCGAGATCCGCGACATCCTGGACGTGGAGGCCTCCACACTGCCGGGATTCCGTCTGTCCCAGAACCGCCCGAACCCGTTCGCCAAGGGCACGACGATCGACTTCGTCATCCCGGCCGGGACTGCAGGGGGCGAGGCGACGACGTTGCGGGTCTATGACGTCAGCGGGCAACTCGTGAAGGAGTTGGTCCAGGGAGCCCTGCCGGCCGGCCGGCACACGGCCTTCTGGGACGGGCGTGACCAGGCGGGACGGCCCGTCGCCGCGGGCGTCTTCTACTATCGCATCCGCCACGGCGGTATCACGGACGCGAAGAGGATGATCCTTACCCGGTAGGAGGACCGCGCGGGGCAGACCTGGCCGGGCCCGCTGGCGGTGGCTCATTCGATGCGCACCGCCCGCGGGCAGGCATGCCAGGGTGTTTCCAGCCGGTTCGATCGCGGGTGGCCGCGGCGTCGCAAATCTGAGACCCCTGGGTTTCGAGGGGTGGGGTGCGGAGGCTCGCCAAGCGAGCGGCTCTCCGTTTCAGCCCCAGCCAACCCGGGGCCCGCGCATGTGATCTCCATCACGCGAAATGGCGTCCGCCGTCACAGACGGGATGGCGCTGGCGGTCCATACTGGATTCCGGTCGAGCGAGTCCCGGGTGGTTGCGGTGAGACTCGCTTCGAACCGCGTTTACTCCAAACGCCGAGCCGCTCCCATGCCGCGGTCGCCGCCCTCTTCTCCCAGGCGTCTTCGCCATCGGAGCTGCCCGGCCGCTGTTCTCCATCGTGACGCCGACCCCTCGGCGCCGGCCACCAGACTGGGAGGTACATCATGCGTCTCGCGATTGCGCGGTTCTTCGGCGTCCTGCTGATGCTTGGCATCGCATTCCCCGCACCCGCTCCGGCCACGGACGTGGACGGGCCCGACGACTGTACGCGTTCACCCATAGACTTCGGCGACGCCCCCGAAGGCGTGCAGGCCTACCCCGGTGTCCCCGGACGATTCCCCACCTGTCTCCTCCCCGGCCCCGTAGGCACGCAGGAATTGGCATGTCCGCCGATCAGCACCCTTCCCGCCGCCACGGGGTTCGTGCGTCACGTGAAGCTCGGCTACGGCTACTGGCTGGGCTGCGACCCCGCCAACCCGCTGCCGATGGGAATCGACAGCGAAACCAACGGCAAGACGAACGACACGGGAGGCCCCTTCAGCGCCTGCAACCCGACTCTCACGGTGGATTGCTTCGAGACCGCCTTCGGCCTGACCTTCGGCCAGGACGAGTGCTATGGCAGCAACGACGCCGGCCTCGCGGGCCCCATGTTGATGTTCGCTCCCTGCACGCCTTCGTCGGTCACGTTCCAGGCATACAGCTGCGACCCGCCCCACCAGGTCTACCTCAACATCCTGGTGGACTGGAACCAGGATGGCGACTGGAACGACAACTTCCTGTGCGGCACGCTGTGCGCGTACGAATGGGCTGTGAAGAACGTCCCGATCCTTCTCAACCCCGGGTGCCAGCCCTACGTGTCGCCGGGCTTCATGACCGGGCCCACGACGGGACCGGGCTGGATGCGTATCACGCTCAGCGACCAGCCGGTGAACGACGACTTTCCGTGGGCCGGCAGCGTGACGATGTTGCCACCAAGGCTCTCAGGCGGCGAGACCGAGGACTACCCGATCGAGGTCTGGGGGCAGCAGCAGTCATGCCCTGACTACGAGGACTGGGGTGACGCGCCCGAGTTCATGCTGGCCTACCCGAGCGGTGTTCCCGGCCGCTTCCCGACCTGCTCGATTCCTGGTGGCCCCGGCACGATGGAGCTGGCCTGCCCGCCCATCAGCCTGCCGCCCGGTCCCTCCACGGGTTACGTGCGTCACGTGGCCACCGCGACGGACCCGGCCATGGTCTGGCTCGGCTGCGGCACACCGCCCGGGTTCCCCGGCGTTGACACGGAGATCGACGGCAAAACGAACAGCACCGGCGCGGCGCTCAGCGTGTGCAACCCCGCGCTCGTGGTCGATTGCTTCGAGGCGGCCTTCGGCATGACCTTCGGCCAGGACGAATGCTATAGCGACCTCGTGGACGCCGGGGTCAGCGGCCCGCTGCTCACGTTCGCGGCCTGCTCGACCGCGACCGTCAGCTACAACACGTTCAACTGCATGAGCACCACCAACGCCTTTCTCAACATCCTGGTGGATATGAACGAAGACGGCGACTGGAACGACAACTTCCTGTGCTTGCCGGCGGGGTCGTGCGCGTACGAATGGGCGGTGAAGAACCAGCCCATCCTCGTCACGCCCGGCTGTGTGGCGCAGGTCTCACCCCCGTTCCTGATGGGCCCGAACGCGGGCAACGGCTGGATGCGCGTCACCATCACGTTCGTGCCGGTCGGGGACGACTTCCCCTGGAACGGCTCCGCCGCCGGGCTCGGCTACTTCGAGGGCGGCGAGACCGAGGACTACCCGGTCGAGATCCGCGAACTGGCGCAACCGTGTCCCAGCTACGAGGATTGGGGTGACGCGCCCGAGATCATGCCGGCCTACCCGTCCGGCGTGATCGGCCGTTTCCCGACCTGCTCGTTCCCTGGCGCCCCCAGCACGATGGAGCTGGCCTGCCCGCCGATCAGCCTGCCGCCCGGTCCCTCCACGGGCTACGTGCGTCACGTTGCCGCCGCGACGGACCCGGCCATGGTCTGGCTTGGGTGCGGTACCCCGCCCGGATCCACCGGGATTGACTCGGAGATCGACGGCAAGTTCAACAGCACCGGCGCGCCGCTCAGCGTGTGCAACCCCGCGCTCGTGGTGGATTGCTTCGAGGCGGCCTTCGGCATGACCTTCGGCCAGGACGAATGCTACAGCGACCTCGTGGACGCCGGGGTCAGCGGTCCCCTGCTCACGTTCGCCACCTGCACGAACGCGACCGTCAACTACAACACGTTCAACTGCAAGAACACCACCGATGCCTATCTCAACATCCTGGTGGACATGAACCAGGACGGCGACTGGAACGACAACTTCCTGTGCAGCGGCACGGCCTGCGCGTACGAATGGGCGGTGAAGAACCAGCCCATCGTCGTCACACCCGGCTGCGTGGCGCAGGTCTCACCCCCGTTCCTGATGGGCCCGAACCCGGGCAACGGCTGGATGCGCATCACCATCACGTTCGTGCCGGTCGGGGACGACTTCCCCTGGAACGGCTCCGCCGCCGGGCCCGGTTACTTCGAGGGCGGCGAGACCGAGGACTACCCGGTCGAGATCCACGGACAGACGCAGCAGTGCCCCAGGTACGAGGATTGGGGTGACGCGCCGGAGGGCGTCGCCGCCTACCCGTGGGGCCTGCTGGCCCACTTCCCGACCTGTTCCGCCGGCTCGCCGCCGGGGACGCAGGAGCTGGGATGTGCCCCGCCGCTGAGCACGCCACCCGGAGTCACCGGGTACGTGACGCACGTGGCGACGCCGACCGATCCGGCGCACTTCTGGCTGGGCTGCGGTACGCCCGGAGTCGACGGGGAGAGCGACGGGAAGATGAACAACACCGGCGCTCTGGTCAGCCAGTGCGCCACGAACGTCGCGGTGGACTGCGTCGAGCCGGCGTTCGGCATGAGCTTCGGCCAGGACGAGTGCTACGGTGACGGCGTGGACGCCGGGCTCAGCGGCCCGATGCTCGCGTTCGCCCGGTGCTCGCTTGGCGTGGTGCCCTACAAGGCGTACAACTGCTCGAACGACTATCCGACGGTGTACTTGAACATCCTGGTGGATTGGAACCGGGACGAGGACTGGAACGACATGGTCCTCTGCCCGGCCGTGAACCTGTGCGCGCCGGAGTGGGCTGTGAAGAACGCGTCGGTCGCTCTGGCGCCGGGCTGCAACTCGCTCTTCTCGCCCTCGTTCCGGGTCGGACCCCAGGTGGGCGGGTCTTGGATGCGGATCACGCTGACCAACGCACCGGTCACCGATGACTTCCCCTGGGCGGGCTCGGCACAGGTGCCAGCAGGAGTGTTCATCGGCGGGGAGACGGAGGACTACCCGGTCGAGATCACGCCGTCGCTGGTCTCGGTGGGTGACGTGCCGCGCCGGGGCGGGTTGTGGATGGGTCCCATCGTCCCGAATCCGTCCCGCAGCGGGATCGCCGTCGAGTTCTCGCTGCCGCGGGAGGACGATGTGTCGCTGGCGGTCTACGACATCGCCGGACGCAAGCTGGCCGAGTTGGCCAACGGACGGATGAGTGCCGGAGAGCACCGCGTGCCGTGGAACTTCGCGGATGGGCGTGGGGTCGAGCTGTCGCCCGGCTACTTCGTGGTGAAGCTGCGCGTGGGTGATCAGGTGCTCACGCAACGCGGCATCCGCATGCGGTAGACTGTCGAATCGCACCGCGCAGCCCGCTGCCACGAGATGGCAGCGGGGCGGCGCACGGCGGCCCGGAGATGCAGCTCCGGGCCGCCGTGTCGCACGCCCGACCCGGCGCGCGACGCGGCGGGACCGGCCGCATGGCGTGAGCCTGCCGGTAGTCGGAGGCGCTGAGCTGGTCGTTCTCAGGGCGGGTGCCGCTCCAGATGTGCTCCACCCCTCAACTCGGTTTGATGGTCACTGCATCTGGACCAGCGTTGGGGAGCAGGTCATATCGGATCGCGCAGCGGGCCCACAGTCTCGTGTGGGGCCTGGGCATCTCGGCGGATATCCTGGTGTGGTCCCGGGCGGAGTTTGAGCAGTGGCTCCCCCTGAAGGCTTCGCTCTCCGCGATTGTCGTGCGGGAAGGAATGCTGCTGCATGCCGCCTGAGCCGCCCGACTCCCGGAAGTAGGGCAGCTGAGCATCTGGGGACGATGCGGGCTGCCGGCGGAGCGGTCAACGCGGAGCACGTGCCCCCGCCTCGCGGTATGGCCAGCGCGCCGGTAAGCCGTTGGAGTTCAACCCGGAGGGAGTTCTGGCGAGGGGCAGGGACAGGTGAGGACCTTCAAGCAGGCACAAATCAGGCACTACGGTCGAGAATGTTGCGCGGTGCCCCGAGCTAACTGCCGGACAGGCAGGTACCCGATCGCAGGATGCCGCGCGAGCGGGAGCCACACGGCAACCCGGGGGGCGGCGTTCGCGGGGTGCGAAGGCGCTCTCTCGCGGGGATCTTCGCGTTCTCTTCCTGTTGTAACGAGTCTCGGCCAGCTCTTTTGACGGACCACGATTCCCCCCCCGCGTGATCTCCGTCACGCGAATCGACGTCCGCCGTCACAGACAAGGCGGCATCCGCCACGTAGAATGGACGCGGGTCGACGCTGCTCCTTTGCGACGGCGCAGACCTGGGGTTTCAGAGCGAGCGTTTGATTCCGTGGCCGCCGTCCATCGAGGAGCTTGCCATGCCGCTTCACCACTCGCTCGCGTCGCTGCTCTCTCTGCTGGCGGCGTTCGCACTGCCGGCGCCCGCCCAATCGGCAGATCTTCCCCCACGTCTGCATCACCCGGATCAGACCTCGGGAGCGCGTCTCGGCGCGAATCCCGACACGGTGTGGGTCGGGCACTCTCCGGCCAGCTCGGATGTGCACCGCGTCGCGGTCGGCGGGCGCTGGGATTTCGAGATCTCCGCATGGCCTCCCGACAGCGCGCAGGGATGGAGATTCCTCCGGGCGCCCATCGCCACCGACGCGGACCTCTATCCGCTCCCAGTGGATCGCCCGTGGTGGTATTACGATTACGGCAACAACGTGAACGGCATCCGGGGCTACGGCTCGGCGCCTGAGCACACCGGGCTGATGGGGGTCTGGCACGTCGACCCGATGACCGGCGTCACGAGCCCGATCGCGGGAACCCGATCGGCGTGGTGTGGACTGCGCGTGCCGGGAGATCTGCTCGTCATGGATGCCGTGACGGGAAATCCCTTCACCGGCGACCAACTTCCGGGGGATTTCGGGGGAGGCCCGGGAGTGCGGAGCGGTTGGCCCGGCTACGCCGACCAGTGGGACCAGTTGCTCTACCGTGATTTCCCGACCACCGGCGCACCCATCGCCCTCGGGTTTGACATGCGCACCCGGCTCAGCACGGTGGTCCCCGCGGACCCGGGCGGATCGGGCTGGTTTACGCCTGACCCCGCCTCCCTCGCGAATCTCGAGTTGAATCAACCCGACCGTTTCCGGGTGTGGGTCGGAGTTCCCCAGCCACTTGCCGCCGACCCCGGTCGGCGCTGGCTCTCGGAGGTACTCGACTTCGCCCGGGTCGGGGCGGGCGCGCCGATCCAGATCTACCAGGCGACGGGTGAGCTTCCGGCCCCGCCGGCGCTGCCCGGAGCTTCCCTGCCTGTCGCGCTGGTGATTCCCGACTACTCGGCTGTCTCGCCATTCGTGCGGGTGGTCTTCCAGGTCAAGACCAACCGGCTCGACTCGGATTGCCCGACGTCCCCGGGCGGCTTCAACTCCGAGGACGGTGCGGTCGTGCTCGACAACGTCACCGTGGGCGCATCGTTCTCGGGTTTCGAAGCACTGGCCGACATCGTTCCCGGCGGCGCGCTCGCCAACCCGGCCGCGGTCTGGATCTCGACCGGGCGTCCGCCGGGCGGCTACGGTCACGTGGAGGATCTGGGATCGCTGTTTGCGACCGGCGTGCTCGACTGCAACTTGGCGGGCAACGTGATGCTGCAAAGCAACCATGACAACGCCGAAGCGCCCGTCATGAATTCGAACAACTGGGCGATCAGTCCGACGATCGGGTTCTCGGGGACACGAGCGGCGAGCCAGGGCATCTCGCCGACGCTGCGCGACGAGATCGCGCGTCTTGTGGTGGAGTTCGACTACTACGGCGGGTTCACCGATGGGCCGCCCCAGTTGTTCTTCTCGGCGGGAGTTCGCTACAAGGGGACATCTCACCTCAGCCTGCTGCAGCCGGTGTCGCCCCAGGTTCCCGCGTGGTCCAGTTTCCGCACGCCGGCGACGCCACGCAGCTTCATCGGCGACTCCTGCCATGTCGTCCTGATGAGCGACTTCGTGGACGGCTACGTGCCGTGGGCCGACGTGGATTCAATCCAGGTCGGCCTGCAGTCGTTGGTCCGCTGCCAGTCGGGCGTCCCCGCGCTCTGCACGCAGTCGTACGGCGGGTACTTCGACAACGTCCGGGTCGGATTCGTGAGGGGAACGCCGGGCCCCGTGGCCGGGACCGAGTTCCCGGTCAGCTTCTCGGTGAATGGCCCCGTGGATCCTCACAGCGAAGGCCTCCGGGACGCCCGCGGGGCGGCTCCGACGCCGCAGGCCCCCGCGCAGGCCGGCAACGAGACGGCGTTCGGCATCCGCTCCGGTGCCGTGCCGCCGGCGTTGGGCATTCCCGGCCCGCCGCCTGGCGACGTCTCCCACTACTCGGCCGCCGGCATCCCGGCGGACGCGGTGTTCTTCCAGTCCGGGCCCCCGGTCCCGGGCAGCCCGCAGGGCACGAAGCCGAACGGCACGAACAACCAGATCCTCCAGCCGAAAGCCGTTGGGCTCGTCGCGGGGCCCGGACTCGGCCCCGCACTCTGGCTGGCCCTTTCGCCGGAACGCGACAACGTGGACGCCCTCTCGTTCGGCACCGACTACTTCCCGCCCGGCATCACCGTGGGACTCGATCCGAGTATTCCCGCGCTCCCCGATCCCCCTGCGGGGGTCGTGTTCGCGAAGTGGGAGGATCGTGGCATCGCCGCGCCCCCGTACAAGGAGCCGATCGTCATGGACGACGCTCCGGGCATCGTGTTCCAGTTCAGCGTGGACCCGTGGGCGATCGGCAAGGTCCCCAGCGACCTCGCAACGGTGTCGGGCCATGGCGACGTCGGGGCGGGGCTTGGACCCTGGACCAGCCCGGGACGCGCGGCCGGCACCATCTTCGAGACGCCGCACCTGGTTCGAGTGGGGGGCGTCACGGTGGGCGGCGGTATCAATCGCGCCCTCTGGGGCAATGATGCGCTGGCGCTGGCGCCCGAAACGGCGCACATGGCGCCGATGGAGGACGATCTCGACGCGCTCGAATCCACCGGGGAGAACATCGACTGGGTGACCGGCCTGAGGATGTGGCCGGGAAACATCCACGGGCGCGTGGTAGAGCTCGGCGTGGACCTGCCGCCGGCCGGCTCCTCCCAGCACGAGCCGCGCCTGGCGACGCCCATCTTCTTCTCGGTCACGCGGAACTCCGCGGGAGAGCGTTTCTCCGCGGTGCGCAGCCAGTTCGTGGATGACGGCGGGGCGGCTGGCGACATCTTCGTTTCGATGAAGCCCCCCTGGGCTCCGGCTGGGGCAGGGTCCAACCTGCTCTTCATCGATCAAGCCGAACTCGGGCTCTTCGCCCTCGACGCGTCTCCGGGAACCACCGGGCCCGGTGACTATACGGACGATCTCGACGCACTCATCCTGTCGG
>Ga0315273_10000540_pt1 | contig 40468 bp, 38 predicted proteins | sample YL17G02_0_MG_FD_205753 | JGI IMG/M metagenome (GOLD analysis project Ga0315273, IMG submission 205753) | Sediment microbial communities from Yellowstone Lake, YNP, Wyoming, USA - YL17G02_0 | ecosystem: Environmental > Aquatic > Freshwater > Lake > Sediment | place: USA: Wyoming | collected...
TTGCGAATTGCGGATTGAACAACGAAGGACAAGGCCATCGCCATTTAGCCGTCCGCCGCGGCGGACGCGTGTTTCTTTCAGGCGCGAGCGGAGGCAAGAACAAGGAAGCGTGCCGCCACCGGGGCAGACCGGTCGCGGCACGCTTTGTCCTCTGGCTTTGGCTCGAAGGTCGCGGCTCGCGGCTCTACTTCACCACCAGCACCGGGCAGGCGGCGTGATCGACGATCTGCTGGCGCTGGCGGGCCAGGAGGTCGCGGGTGACGCGGCTCGAGTGGAACCCGCCGAGGGCAATCATGTCCACGCCCCGCGCTTCCACTTCCTTCGGCACCATCGCCTCGCTGTTGCCCGTGGCCAGGACCTTGTCGATCGCCAGTGCGCGGTGGGCGGCGCGACGGCAGACGTCGTCGAGGTGCCGCCGGGCGCTCTCCTGGAGCTCCTTCTCGAACTCGCCCATCTCGGCGTCGACCAGGATGCGCACGCTCAGGAGCTGGCGCAGGGTATCGGTATCGACGACCGCCATCGCCGTCAGCCTCGCCCTGAGCGCCAGGGCCAGGTCGATAGCCATTTCGGCGGCATGGAGCGACGACTCCGTCCCATCCACCAGGGCGAGGATGTGTTTGACGGGAGAGATGTCAGGCATGGGCGGCACTCCCTTCGATCGCGCGGGCGAGGCGGTCTTTGATCATTTTGAGAATCGTAAATGACTCGCGCTCACGCTCCTCCAGGCTCGACACGATGTACGTGATCGTTTCGGAATAGTCCGGGATGAAGACCTTCGAGAGGGCGTTGCAGCGGCGCTGCGTCTTGCGGAGCTCCGTCGCGAGCCTCAGGACCGACGTCTCCAGCTCGGCGAGCTCGGCCAGGAGCTGGAGCGCCTCGGCGAACTTCCGCATTGCCAAGTCCGTGTGGGCCGTCGTGCCCGTGAGGCCGAACTGCACGCCCGGCGGCGCGACGGTCGCCGTCACGCGCGGGACGCGAAGGCCCATGAGCGCCTGCGACGCGATCTCGAGCTCGTACTCGGCCCGCACGGCAAGGGCGGCCCGGTCGATGCCCGCCGACCCGATCTCCAGGAGCGACTCGCGCAGGGCGGCGTACGCCTCGGCCATCGCCTCGGCCACCCGGCGCTCGAAATCGCGGGCCCGGCCCAGGCGGCTCATGAGCTCGAACACCAGGATCTGGCGCTTCTGGTCCAAGAGGTCGTACCCCTCCTCGGCAAAGGCGAGTTGCCGCTTGAGGACGAGGCAATTCGACTTCGTCGGCGCCACGTTCAGTTTGGCCATGGGTCAACTCGTATGTCCTGGTGCGTGCGGAGCACGCACCCTACGTTGCCAGTTGGTGAGTGCGGAGTACTCACCCTACGTTGTCAGCATGTCAAGTTGCGTTGTCACCCCGAGCGAGCGAAGCGAGTCGAGGGGTCTCGCCTTGCGGCGGTCCGAGCAGCAACGACCACAGCGAGATTCCTCGACTCGCTTCGCTCGCTCGGAATGACAATGATGGAAGCATGCCACCCTATCTTCATTCAGAGTCTTTGGGCTCGGGCGGATCGGCCGCGGCGGGCTGGACTTCCGGCTTCACGGGGTAGTACTTGTCCAGCAGGTCGTCGCTCACGCGGTGGAGCTCGTCGCGCGGCAGGAGCGAGAGGATTTCCCACCCGAGGTCAAGCGTCTCCAGAACGGCCCGGTTCTCATATTCGCCCTGCCCGATGAACCGATGCTCGAACGCGTTGCCGAACTCCAGGTACTTCTTGTCGAGGACGCCCAGTTCCTCTTCGCCGATGACATCCGCCAGGCCGCGCACCTGCCGCACCCGGGCGTAGCAGGCGAAGAGCTGGCTGGCCAGCTTCGGATGGTCGTCGCGCGTGTAGCCCTTGCCAACGCCGTCCTTCATGATGCGCGAGAGGCTCATCAGGCTGGCCACCGGCGGATAGACGCCGCGCTGGTTGAGTTCGCGGTCGAGCACGATCTGCCCCTCGGTGATGTAGCCCGTCAGGTCGGGCACCGGGTGGCTGATGTCGTCGGACGGCATCGTAAGGATCGCCATCTGCGTGATGGAGCCCGGCGACCCCTCGATGCGGCCGGCCCGCTCGTACAGGCTGGCGAGGTCGGAGTACAGGTAACCGGGGTATCCCTTGCGTCCGGGGATTTCGCCGCGGGCGGTGCCGACCTCGCGGAGGCTCTCGCAATAATTCGTCATGTCCGTCAGGAGGACGAGCACGTGCTGGCCGCAGTCGAAGGCCAGGTACTCGGCCAGGGTGGAGGCGGCGCGGGGCGTGAGCAACCGCTCGACGCTCGGCGCATCGGCCAGCGAGAGGAACATCGTCACGCGCGAGAGCACGCCCGAGTTCTCGAAGTTGCGGATGAAGAACTCGGCCACGTCGTGCTTGACGCCCATCGCCGCGAAGATGATGGAGAACTCGACCTTCTCCTCGAGCAGCCGCGCCTGCCGCACGATCTGGGCCGCCATGCGGTCGTGCGGGAGGCCGTTGCCCGAGAAGATCGGCAGCTTCTGGCCGCGCACCAGCGAGTTGAGGCCGTCGATTGCCGAGACGCCCGTCTGGATGAACTCGCGCGGGTAGCGGCGCGAGTACGGGTTCATCGGCAGGCCGTTGATGTCCCTCAGGTCGGCCGAGAGGGCCGCCGGCCCGCCGTCGACCGGCCGGCCGAGGCCGTCGAAGATGCGGCCGAGCATTTGGCGCGAGACCGGCAGCTTGAAGCTCTGGCCCAGGAACCTGGCCCGCGTCGTCTCGTTCGAGAGGCCCGTGGTGCCTTCGAGGACCTGGACGACCGCCGCCGTGTCGGAGATGTCGAGGACACGGCCGAGGCGCGGCCGCCCGGCCGCATCGAGGATCTCGACCGTCTCGTCGTACCCGACGTCGCGCACGCGGTTGACGACCACCATCGGGCCGTCGATCCGCGACGAGCCCACATACTGGAGCCCGTGATCCGCCACTGCCATTTTCCAGTCGACCACCTGATCACCTCTGCTTGGCATGGTTGACATGAGCCTTCTCGAACTCGTCGAGTTCCTGGTTCACGCGTTTTTCGAGCTCCGCCAGGCCCGCCAACTGGTCGTTGCCGTAGACTTGCTTGGCCCGCATGATCTGCGGGACGCAGGGCAGCTCTCGGAGGGCCACCAGCGGGGCCCCGGCCTGGATGGCGACGCGGGCGCGGCGATACAGCGTCAGGATGATCCGCAGGAGGGCCACCTGGCGCTCGGGCGTGCAGTACGAGTCCACCTCGTCATACGCGCTCTGGGTGAGGAAGCCGTCCTTGAGGATCTCGGCCACGAAGAGGATGAGGCGCTGCGTGTCGGGCAGGACGTCGGGGCCGACCAGCTTGACGATCTGCTGGAGGCGCTCTTCGCGCTGGAGGACGGTCATGGCCTCGGTCCGCGCTTCCGACCACTCGGGCGCCTCCTTCTCCCACCACGCGGCCACGTCTTCGATGTACTCCGAGTACGACCGCAGCCAGTGGATCGACGGATAGTGCCGCGCGTAGGCCAGCTCGGTGTCGAGAGCCCAGAAGCAGCGGATGAAGCGCCGGGTGTGCTGGGTGACGGGCTCGGAGAAGTCGCCGCCGGGGGGGCTGACCGCACCGACGATGCTGACCGATCCCTTCTCGCCGCCGAGCGTGGTGACCGCGCCGCCGCGCTCGTAGAACTGGGCGAGGCGCGTCGGCAGCGTCGCCGGGAACCCTTCCTCGGCGGGCATCTCCTCCAGGCGCGCCGCCAGCTCGCGCAGGGCCTCGGCCCACCGACTCGTCGAGTCGGCGAAGACGGCCACGTTGTAGCCCATGTCGCGGTAGAACTCGGCCAGCGTGATGCCGGTGTAGATCGAGACCTCGCGAGCGGCCACGGGCATGTTCGACGTGTTGGCGATCAGGATGGTCCGCTCCATGAGGGGGCGGCCGGACCGCGGGTCCTTGAGCTCCGGGAACTCACGCAGCACTTCGGTCATCTCGTTGCCGCGCTCGCCGCAGCCGATATACACGACGACCTCGGCGTTCGCCCACTTGGCGAGCTGGTGCTGGGTGATGGTCTTGCCGGTGCCGAAGCCGCCGGGGATGGCCGCCGTGCCGCCCTTGCCGATGGGGAAGAACGTGTCGATGATCCGCTGGCCGGTGATGAGCGGCTCCATGACGCGCAGGCGCTGCCGGATGGGCCGCGGCACGCGCACGGGCCACGGCTGGAGCATCGTAACGTCTCTCGCCCCGGCGGCGGTCTCGATGACCGCGATCTTGTCGGCCAGCGTGTACTCGCCCTTGCCGGCGATCCACTGGAGGGTGCCCGCGACGCCCGGCGGCACCAGCACGCGGTGCTCGACGAGCGGCGTCTCGGCCACCACGCCGAGGACCTCGCCCTCGGCGACGCGCCGGCCGGCGGCCGCGCGCGGCTCGAAGGGCCACGGCCTGGCGACGTCGAGGGCAGGCACCTTCTCGCCGCGGTTTATCCACGCCCCGCTATGGGCCTGGATGGCCGGCAGCGGGCGCTGGATGCCGTCGTAGATGTTCCCGATGAGGCCGGGGCCCAGGCTCACCGACAGGGGGGCGTGAGTGCGGCGGACCGGCGCGCCGGGCTTGACCATCGAGGTATCTTCATAGACCTGGATAGTCGCGCGGTCCTCGACGATGCGAACGACCTCGCCCACGAGGCCCATCTCGCCCACCTCGACGACCTCGTACATCTCGGCCCCGCGCATCCCGGTCGCGCCCACAATCGGGCCGCTGACCCGGACGATGACGGGGCCGGAGTTGTCTTGCGCTGAGGGCATCTTCACGACTCCTTCTCGGCAGTGCCGGCCAGGGACGTGCGGTCGCCGATCTCGCGCCGCAGGATCGGCCAGAAGCGGCCGAGGCGCGCCAGGAGGCTGTTGTCCCAGACCTGGCGTCCCTCGGCGTCGCGGACGATGACGCCGCCGTCGATCTTCGCGCCGGCGCCATCCACCGCGACCTGGAGCCCCTCGCGGCCGACGCGGCGGCAGACCTCTTCCGCGAGGGCCGCGCCGATGGCCTGGCGGTCGGCATCCGAAAGCTGGAGGACGAAACTCGCGCCTTCCATCCGCCCGATGGCCTCGGCGGCGAAACGCACCACGGCCTCGCGGTAGTCAAAGCCCTCGCGGGCGAGGATCCGCCGGCGGGCCTCGTCGAGGACACCCTGGAGCACGGCCTCGGTGCGGGCGCCGCGGCGCCGCGAGGCCTCGAGAATCACGCTCGCCAGGAGGAGCTCGCGGCGGTTCTCGGCGTCGCGCCGGGCGGCCTCGAGCCGCTCGCGGGTGTCCTTCTCGATCTCCTGGCGACTCTTCTCGCGGAGATTCCCGGCCTCCTGCCGCGCGTGGCCGAGCACGCGCTCGGCGTGAAGCTTGGCGTCGGCGATGATCTCCTCGCGCAGGGCTTGCTGAGGACCTGCATTCGTAGCCGTCACTTACGTCTCCTCCTTCTGGCCAAGGCGTATGCCGAGATTCGAAGTGTAGGGCGGGTGCTCCGCACCCACCATTCTCGGGCGCACGCGCGCCGATGGTCGGTGCGTGCGGAGCACGCACCCTACGGAGCTTACGTCTCCTCCTTCTGGCCAAGGCGTATGCCGATGGCCTCCTGGACGAAGTCGTGGAGGGTCTTGCGCCCGCGCATCGGGCCGGCGGGCCCGGGGATCTCGACCACGAGGGGCCGGGGCTGCCCGGCCCGCAGGGCGTCGACCTCGGCCCGCATCCCCGCCGCCACCACGTCGGTGACGATGACGACGCCCACGTCGGTGCGAGCCGCGGCCCGCTTGAGCGCGGCGGCGGCCTCCGACGGCGCGGTCACGGCCTGGCCTTCCACGCCGGCCAGGCGGAACCCGCGGACGGTGTCCTCATCGGCAATGCAGTAGAACTTCACGGGGCGCCTCCGGCGTCACAGCTTGAGCACAAGCATCACGGCGATCACGAGGCCGAGCACGGCCAGTCCTTCGCCCAGGGCCACGAAGATGATCGCGCGCACCATGAGCTCAGGCTTTTCGGTGATCGCCCCCATGGCCGCCGAGCCGACCTTGGCCACCGCATACCCGGCGCCGGCGATGCTGATGCCGGCCGCCAGCGCGGCCCCCAGCGCCAGGCCGATCGAGCGATAGGGGTCCACGGCGGCCGCCGCCGGCTCCCCGGCCTTCGCCTCTTCCGCCGTCGCCATCGACGCCATGATGCCCACCAGGCCCACCAGCACAAGACCGGCCACCCAGTAACGCCAATTCATCGCAGAACCTCCTCCTGTTCTTGAGGTGACTACCCCTGTTCCTTGGCGGGAAACCGGAAGGGCTTGAAGGCCTGCCCGGACCCCGAGAAAAACTTGCCGAAGAACTCGTAGTACTCCAGGCGCAGCGCCTGGACGGCCGCCACCACGCCTTCGAGCAGAATGGCCACGGCGTTGCCCAGGACCACGACGATCGCGTAGGCGACGATGCCCAGGCCGCCGCCCACGCCTTCCCTGATCTGCTCGGCGATCGCAAACGCGGCCATCAAGATAGCCGCATGGCTCATCGCGTAAGCCGCGAGACGGACGAAACTGGCCGTGTTGGCCAGGTACCCGATGATCGCCTCGAACGCCGAGACGGCCGACTCGACAACGGCCTCGCCCAGGCTGCCATGGCTGGGCGCCCCCTCGTGGGCCGCGCGGCGGCGGGCGAGCAGGAAGTGCAGCGGCTCCTTGATCGCCACCGCCAGTAGCGGCAGCACCATGACCGCCACGACCGCCCACCACGGCACCTCGCCCGCCTTGAGGATGCCGCCGTAGATGAGCAGGCCAAGGCATCCCCAGTAAAAGGCCACGCCCGCCAGGCCAAGCCGGTCCATCAGGGCGCCCAGGATGTCGCCGTGACGCAGGCGGTTGACGATGTTCAGCACCAGCCCCAGGCTCATCAGGAGCACGCCAAACCCCACCGCCGTCCCCATCAGTATCAGCGGGTTGCCCTTGAGGGGCTCGTGGCTCGGCAGGCCGGGGATCTCCGTCACGCCGAAATAGCTGCCGTAGTAGATGCCGAACGCGACGCTGGAGAGGCCGAGGTAGAGCATCAGTTGGCCTACGTCCTTGTACAGGGCCGTGCGCCCCTTGAGGAGGAGCCCCAGGCCCGCCAGCGCCACGACCAGGCCGTTCCCGGCGTCTCCGAACATCATGCCGAACATGACCACGTAGGAGATCGCGACAAAGAGCGTGGGCTCGTACTCGCGGTACATCGGCAGGCCGTAGTTCGCCACCAGCATCTCGAACGGCCGGATGAGCCGCGGATGCCGCAGCAGCACCGGGATCTCGGGCTCCGGAACGTTGTCGGGATCGGTCGCCTCGGCGGCGCAGCGGCCCGAGGTGATCTCGTGCAGGCGCCGGCGCACGTGCGGCACGTCGGTCGCCGGGACCCACCCGCTGAGGAGGACCGTGGCCTGGGTGCGCGGGAAGTTCTGTTCGGCATCGAGGATCAGCCGCTCGGTGGTCGCCACGTGTTGGAGGTCCGCGAGCGCCTGGGCCGACTGCTCGGCGACGGCGCGGACGGCGTCGCCGGCCTCGGCGAGTTCGCGGCCGGCCTGCTCCTCTTCGCCGCGGGCCCGGCCGGCGAACTGCTCGACCGTTTCGCCTTCGCCGAGCTCCAGCGTATCGTGGCGGAAACCGACCTGGTCCAGCGACGTTTCGAGGGCGTACTGGCCCTCGCGGCTGGTGATCGCGATGACGTGGTGGCGTCCCTCACGCGGGGGCAGCGCCAGGAGCACGACGTTCTCGCCCACCGCCTCTTGCAGGTCATCGAGATTCTCGGCCGGCAGGCTCCCGGTGGCGAAATGCAGGAACGAGGTGCCCGCGAACTGGTCCATCGGCAGTTCGAGGCCCTCGTAGGCGGTCCCCTGCTCCAGGAGTTCCGTGGCCCGGCCCCAGCGCTCCTGGGTGGCTTGGCGGCGCCTGAGGGCGACCGCCGCCCGCTCTTCGATCGTCTTCAACTGCTGATCCACCTGATCCAGGCGAAGCGGCGGCACCTCGGCGGACGCCGACGGAAGCGCTTCGATGTCGAGGCGGCGGCGGAGCGTCTCGATCCGGCCCAGCAGGTCATCGCACCGCGCCAGCTCGGCCAGGCGGTCCGGCGGCTCTTGCGGCGCCGTCTCCGGTCCCGCCGGCTGCCGCACCAGGTGCACCGCGCCGAGATGGCCGAGGCCGCGCAGCACGGCATATTCGTCGCGCTCGAGCACGACGAAGCTGAGCCGCTGCATGGCCACGGGCTTAAACACGGCGGGCCTCCGCTTCCGGGCGAGGGATCATGCGGCGGCGAAGATCGTCGGCCGACAGGCCGGCCCGGATGCCTTCCGATGCCGTGATCAGGTTGGCCAACTCCACTCGCCGCAGGGCCACATAGGCCGCCACGAGCCCCAGGCCCGCGGGGCTGCGGCGGAAGACCAGCGCGGCAAGACGATGGTACCGGTCCCAGGCCAGCCGCTCGATGGCCGCCGGGTCCGCGGCTTCCGGCGCGGCGTCGATGACGAAACCGACGGCCCGCCCGGCCGCCTCGGCCAGGTCCGTGGCCGTCAGCATCGCGGAGAAGTCGGGGCGACGCAGCCGCGCGCCCGGGACGTAGAACGGCGCCACCTGCTCCGCCGGCAGGCCATAAAGGAACTTCCCGCGAACGACGAGGACCAGGTGAAAGATGTCGATTTCCTGCTTGACGAGCGCGAGAACGTCCGGCAGGTCTTCGCTTGCGACGGCCCCGGCCCGCGCCAGCAGCTCAACGAAGTATCCGCGGTCCAGCGCCGATTCCAGGAAGTACGCGCGCGGATGGGCCTGGTAGAGCGGCAGCGCCGCCACAAGCGCGCCGGCGAGCGGCTTCTGCCTGATGACCCCCGCCAGCGTCTCGACCGTGGCCTCAGACGCCATCGCCCGCGCGTCGACCGCGAGCTTCCCCGGCAACGGCACGAGGTGCGCCTGGACCTCGCTCCACGGGGTGCCGGCTGCAAGGCCGCGGGCCAGCACCTTCAGGTTCTCGACCTGGAAGCGGACGGCCAGCCAGCCGAGGAACTCCCCGGCCGGGCCGTCCAGTTTACTGGCGAGCTCCAGGATCTCAAGGGCGCGATCCGCAACCAGCCGCTTCTGGAGTTCCACGGCCGAGGAGATGGCGGTCTCGCCGTACAGGGCGCGGGCCAGGTCGCCGATGGAGCGCTCGGCCGCCAGCACGCCGAGGCGGTCGCCTTCGGCCATGCGGCTACGGCGGCCGTGAAGCACCGCCGCCACGTAGTCGAGCCCCGTTGTCAGCCGGACGTCCATGGAAGGTGCGTTCCTGAAAGAGCTACTGGATCCCGCCCACGGCCCGGACTACGGCGTCGACGGCGCCGCGAAAGGCGTCGTCGTCGAGCCGGACGGTGGCCTCGATCTCCGCCGTCGCCTTGGCCAGGCGCTCGGCCTTCTCTCGCTCGGCCTCCTGGACGGCCGCCGCCACGATCTTCTCGGCCTCGGCCTTGGCGGCCTCTCGGGCCTTCTGGGCGGCGGCCTGGGTCTCGGCCCGCGCCTCGGCGACAAGGCGTTCGGCCTCGGCGTCGGCGGCCTGGGCCATCCGTTTGGCCTCGGCTTCCGCCTCCAGCATTTTCTGTATCACGTCGCGCATCGCCACACTCCTCGCCGCCTGCCCGAAGTCACGGCCTTATCACCACTTTGCGCGGCGGGTCTCCTGACCCGCCGCGCCCAGGTCCAGGGAGCGCCGTAGTCCTATTCCTCTTCGTCCAGAATATCCAGGATCTCCCTGGCCGACCGCGCCCCGGTCAGCTTGCGGTAGAAGCCGGGGGTCTGGATCAGCCGCGCGATTTCCGCGAGCGCCCGGACGTGCGGGCCCGGGTCGTCATTCCGCGCCAGGAGCAAGAACACCAGGCGCGACTTCTCGCCGTCGATGGAGTCAAACTCGATGCCCTTGGCCGACGTGCCCAGCGCCGCCGTCAGCGCCGGCACCGACGGATGTTTGCCGTGAGGAATGGCCACGCCCTGCCCGATGCCGGTGGTGCCCTGGGCCTCGCGCAGACGGACGGCGGCCAGGGCGCCGGCCCGGTCGCTCAGCCGGCCCGCCCGAACCAGCAGGTCGATCATCTCCTCGAAACACTCCTCCTTCTCGAGGCTCTTCAATCCGACCTTGACCACGGACTCATCGAGCAAATCGCGCAATCTCATCGCCGTACTCCTCGATTGAAGCCCTGACGATGCGGTCTCGCCTGCGGCTGAAGGACGGCCTACCCGGACAGCCACCGCCCAAAGGCGGGCATGATAGGGCAGGCGAGATTCGATTTCAATTGCTTTTATCGGCTACCACCGCGTGGTATAATGAGTCTTACCTTTCTGGTAGGAGGGACTCGGATGCAGAAGCGATTCAATATTCTGGTCCCCCTCACCTGCCCGCGCTGCGGGGCCGAACTCCTGTCTACTCTCGATCAGATCCAGCGCGAAGAGTCCGCCCAGTGCGCCCGGTGTGGGACGACCATCGAGCTCCAGAACGAGGTGCCGCCGCCGATGGTGGCCCTGCCGGAGTCGCAGGACTTCGTCGTTCTGTGAGACGCGGGCAACATGCCCACAGGGCAATATGTTCGCCGGCCGTTGTTTAGCCGCGGCCGGCACGGCTGCGAGTGTTCCTCGTCGCCGTACCGGCGACGGCTGAACGTCATGGCGGCAGGCGGGATTCCTATCCCTTGACGACGCCGAGCGGCCGCAACCGGCAGACCCGCCGCGCCAGGCCGGCGCGCTCCACCACCGCCACGACCTCGGCCACGTCCTTGTAGGCGCCCGAGTACTCCTCGGCCAGCCCCTTCCAACTGCGCGCCAAGGCGAGGATGCCCTTGGCCGCCAAGTCCCGGCGAACCTGTTCGCCGCGCATGCGACGGCTCGCCTCGGTCCGCGACAGCGCCCGCCCCGCCCCGTGGCAGACCGAGCCGAACGTCTCCTCCATCGCCGCCGGAAGCCCCACGAGCAGGAATGAGTACCGCCCCATGTCGCCCGGAATGATGACCGGCTGGCCGACGTCGCGGTACACCGGCGGCACTTCCGCGTGGCCCGCCGGGAAGGCCCGCGTCGCCCCCTTGCGGTGGACGCACAGGAGCCGCTCCCGCCCATCCACGACGTGCGTCTCCATCTTGGCGATGTTGTGGGCCACATCGTAGATGAGGCGCAGGCCGAGCCGCTCGGCGGGCTTGCCGAAGACGTTCGACACCGCCTGGCGCACCAGGGTCATCAGCATCTGCCGGTTGGCCCAGGCGTAATTGGCGGCGCAGCGCATCGCGCCGAGGTACTGCTGCCCCTCCTCGCTCTCGACCGGCGCGCAGCAAAGCTGCTGGTCGGGCAGATCGAAGCCGTACTTGCGGGCGGCCCCGCGCATGGTCTTGATGAAATCGTCGCAGACCTGGTGGCCGAACCCACGGCTGCCGCAGTGGATCATGAACGTGATGGAGCCCTTGGCCACGCCGAACGCCTCGGCCGCGCGCTCGTCGAAGATCTCGTCGACCGCCTGGACCTCGATGAAGTGGTTGCCGGCGCCGAGCGAGCCCACCTGGTTCTTGCCGCGGTCGTAGGCCCGCTTCGAGACGGCGTCGGGGTCCGCCCCCTCGAGACGGCCGCCGGCCTCGGTGCGCTCCAGGTCCTCGTCCCACCCGTGGCCGCGATGGACGATGTACCGCGCGCCGTCGAGGCACACGCGGCGCATCTCAGACGGCCCGAACGTCACGGTGCCGCCCTCCCCCACGCCGCAGGGCGCGCGGGCGAAGATTTCGGTCATGAGCTGTTCCAGGCGCGGCTGCACGTCGTCGAGCGTCAGGTCGGACCGCAGGGCGCGGACGCCGCAGTTGATGTCGTAGCCGACGCCGCCCGGCGAGATCACCCCGCCCTCCGCCGGGTCCATCGCCGCCACCCCGCCGATGGGGAACCCGTACCCCCAGTGGATGTCGGGCATGGCCAAGCTGGCCTTCTGGATGCCCGGCAGGTGCGCCACGTTCGCCACCTGCTCCGGCGCGTTGTCGTGCCGGATCGGCTCGATGAGCACCTCGTCGGCATAGATGATGCCGTCGACCCGCATGCCGGGCTTGTAGGATTTCGGGATGCGGTACTTGAAGTCGCCCACCTTTTCGAGCGGGCCGGTGTAGGCTTCGCCGGGCATAAGTGATCCTTTCGAGTCGAACTCAGAAGCACGCGCCGCGCAAGCGCGGCGGCTAACCAGGCGCGCGATGGTCAAACGTCGCGCGGCGGGTCTCCTGACCCGCCGCGCCTCGGTGCTCACACGTCAAGAATGAACCGCGCCCGCCACGTGCCGTCGGGCTCGGCGTGCACGTCCAGCCCGTGGTAGGTCACGGCTTTGATCTCGAGACGCGTGCGATGGCGACCGGGCTCGAAGCGGCCGAAGCCGACCGTCGCGCGGACCTCGCCGGGGCCGATCCTCCCGAACTCGAACGTCATCGGCACCAGGCGGCCGGTCTCGAACCGGAAGAGGAGCTCCTGGAGCCAGACGACCAGGAGTTCCGCCGTGTCGCCCGCCAGGCCGGGCATCGTGGCCGCGCGGACCTCGTCGAGCACCTCGACCTTGTCGGGCCGGTCCTCGAGCATCTGGTCGAACGTGGCCCACGCCGCCGTCTCGAGCAGGTCCTCGAGCGACCGTCCCTGCACGTCCAGCCCCACGTCGGCCGTGTGGTCGAAAACCGTGAACGTGCCCATGGGAAGCCCTCCGAGTCGTCAGAACTCGATCCCCTCCTGCGCCTCAATCCCCTTCTCATACGGGTGCTTCACGAGCCGCAGGTCGGTCACGAGGTCGGCCCGCTCGATCAGGCCGGGCCAGGCGCCGCGGCCGGTCAGGACGAGGTGGACCTCCGGCGGCCGGTCCGCCAGAAGCAACTCCACCTCCTCGGCCGCCAACAGCCTGAGGCCCACCGCCGAGAGGATCTCGTCGGCCACGACCATGTCGTAGCGGCCCTCCTTGAGGCAGCGGCGGACGAACTCCAGCGCCTCGCGCGCCGCCTTCAGGTGCTCGTCGGTCGGCTGGCCGACCACGAAGCCGCACCCCAGGCGGAAGATCTCCAGTTGCGGGACCAGGCGCTTGGCCGCCTCGTGCTCCCCCACGCTCCAGGCCTTGATGAACTGGACGAAGGCCACACGCTTGCCGTGCCCCACCGCGCGCAGCGCCGTCCCCAGCGCGGCCGTGGTCTTGCCCTTGCCGTCGCCCGTGTAGACGATGACCAGCCCTCGCGTGGTCTTGGCGACCATGGTGAATTCCTCCGTGCTGTCGGCCGGGGCGAGCGAAGCGAGACGAAGGGCCTCGCCGTGCGAGCGGCCGAACGGCAACGATTACAGCGAAATTCCTCGACTCGCTGCGCTCGCTCCCAATGACAGCGCAGAAAACGTACGGCCGGCACGGCCGCGATCATTGTTCGTCACCGTTCGCCGTATCGACGACGGCTGAACACCATTGCGATTATCGTTCCGCGGCCATCCCTCCGCCAGACTAATACAGCAGCGCCACTCAGCGCGCCGGGTCTCCTGACCCACCGCGCACGGGCTCAAGGGGCGCCGCAACCCTTGCCCGCACATTTGCGTATCTTTTTCCCGGTTCCGGCGTTATATCATTAGTGGGAGGGAGTGATGTCTGCGGAACGTGATGCGAAGACGATCGTGACGTTCTGCAAGAAATGCGGGGCCCAGCTCCGCGCCCCGGTCGCCCTGGCGGGAAAACGCGGCAAGTGCGCGCAGTGCGGCACGGCTATCCAGATTCCGTTGAAGAGCGAACCGGTGCCGGCCTCCGCCAATCAGGAGCCCGACGCCGAGGTCAAGCCGGACGAGAAGCAGCGCAAGTCCACGAACATGGTCCTGGTGTCCCTGGTCGCCGCCATCGTGGGGGTGGCGCTGGCACTCGGCATTTACGCCATGTTCCTGATGGGCCCTTCAGGCTCGGTCCTTCCGCCGCCCGCCATGCCCAAAGTCCTGGAGACCGACCCCGACGCCGCGCCGCCAGAGCCGACCGCGAGCCCCACGGGGGGCGAGCCGTCGGTGCCGAGCGTCGTCAACCTGGTGCCCAAAGGGCAGACGCCCACGAGACGCCCCGCCCCGGCACCGACCTCGAATCCGCCGAGGCCCTCGCCACCCACGGACATGAGGCCCGGACCCCGCTCCGGACCCGGATCTGGATTCGGACCTGGATCTGGCCCTCGATCCGGCCCCGGGTCCAGCGGCCGCATGGGAAGCCGGCCCAGTTCCGTCAGGAGCGTTGATGTCTGGGACGCCATCCACCAGGGCCTGGTCTCGATCACGCTTACGGTCCAACCGAACAAGATCGTCGAGATCACGGCCAAGCGCGAGGTTCAGGTGCCATTCGTGGTGGTCATCAAGAAAGGCGTCCGACCGTTTGCCACATCCCAGGCCGCCCAGATCGCGGTGCAGGCCAGTAGCGACGTTTACATAGACCTTTCCAGCCAGTCCGAAGCCTCAGTCGCGCTGCCGCAGGCAGGGCAACCGACCGTCAAGACCCTCACGATTGCCGCGGAAAACAAGCCGCCGGGACAACCGTAGGCCCTCCGTTACACAAAGACATGCTACCCTTCACGGGTGGCATGGCCGCGCGCCTCTGCGTGGCCCATGCCACCCGTGCAATCGCTGCCCAGCCCCCGCAACTTCTGAGACGTCGCGAACTCCCGCAGAAAAACCTTTTGCTTCCACCCCGGAAAGCGTATACTGACCTGTCCGTTGCTCTGGCGTAACGTTGGCCCATGCTCAAAGAAGGTTGCAAGCCTCATGCCTGCTGACTTGTCCGCAAAGTTGGCCCAGCGGCTGGGAATCAGCCGCGAGCGGGTCCCGTCGGCCTGTGCTCTCCTTGATTCCGGCCTCAGCCCGGTCTTCATCGCCCATTACCGCAAGTCCGTGACGGGCGGCATGGATGAGACAACGCTCGAGCGCCTGTCCGAGGCGCGGCGCGAACTGACTGCCCTGGCCGACGCCCGCCAGCGGGCCGTGCGCATCGCCGAGGCCGCCGGGGCGGCCACACCGGGATTCCGCAGCCGTCTCGAAGAGACCGACGACCTCGAGAGCATCGAAGACCTGGTGCGGCCCTTGCGCCCGAAGCGGCGGACGGCCGGCCTCGTGGCCTGCGAGAAGGGCCTGGAGCCCCTGGCCAACTACGCCTGGTCCGCCCCGCCGGACGGGCCGGACCTTGCCGCAAAGGCCGCCGAGTTCGTCAACCCCGAGAAGGAAGTCCGCAGCCCCGACGAAGCGCTGGCCGGGGCGGGCCACATCCTCGCCGACCGCATCGCCGAGAACCCCCGCGTTCGCGGCGCCGCCCGACGGCTGGTCCTCGAAGAAGGCATCCTCAAGGCGCACCAGGCGCCAGGCGGCGGCAAGCAGGCGGGCGAGTTCCGCGCCTACTTCCAGTTCCAGGAGCCCCTCAGCCACCTTCCGCCGCACCGTATCCTGGCCGTCAGCCGCGGCGAGCGGAGCAAGGCCCTCAAGGTCGCCATCGAGGTGCCCCCGGAGGCCCTGAAGGAAAAGCTCTTCCCGGTCATCTTCCCGGCGGAGGTCCGCCAACCTGCGCCGCCCGCCGCCGAAGGGCAGCCCGCCGAGACGCGCACGCCCGTGACGTACCGGTTCCGCGAGTTCATCGAGGCGGTGGCGACCGACGCACTTCAGCGGCTCGTCCTGCCCGCTGTGGAGCGCGAAATCCGCCGCCAGCTCGTCGACCGAGCCGACGACCACGCCATCGACGTCTTCTGCGCCAACCTGCGAAGCCTCGTGATGACACGGCCCGTGCGCGGCAAGCGCGTCCTGGCGATCCAGCCTGGCTTCCGCACCGGGTGCAAGGTGGTGGCGCTCGATGCCGCCGGGGCCCTGCTGGGCGAGACGATCATCTACCCGCTCGAGCCGCAGAAGAAGGTGGCCGAGGGCAAGGCGGCGCTCTTCGCCGAGATCGAGCGCCACGCCATCGACGTCATCGCCATCGGCAACGGCACCGGCTGCCGCGAGATCGAGCAGTTCGTCTCGGAGCTCATCCAGGAGCAGTCGCTCGCCGTCGAGTACGCGATGGTCAGCGAGGCCGGCGCGTCGGCCTACGCCGACAGCGACCTGGCGAAGCACGAGTTTCCGAACCTCGACGCCGCCATCCGCGCCGCCATCAGCATCGGCCGGCGACTCCAGGACCCGCTGGCGGAGTTCGTGCGGATCGACCCGCGGGCCATCGGCGTCGGCCTGTACCAGCACGACGTGAACCAGCAGCGGCTGACGCGGGCGCTCAACGCGACGATGGAGTCGTGCGTCGCCGCCGTCGGGGCCGACGCCAACACGGCCTCCCCCGCCATGCTGCGCCGCATTCCCGGCGTCGGCGAAGCGCAGGCGGCCGCCCTCGTGGCCAAGCGCCAGGCGGCGCCGCTGGCGAGCCGCGAGGATCTGAAGACCTTGCCCGACTGGGACGAGCGGACGTTCCTGACGGCCGCCGGGTTCCTCTGCATCCGCGGCGCCGGTCCGCTCGACGCCACCCGGGTGCACCCCGAGAGCTACCCCCTCGCCGAGCGGCTGCTCGCCCACCTGGGGCACCGCGTCGAGGATCTGGCGACGCCGGAGTCAGCCCAGGCGATCCGCAAGCGCCTGACGGGCCTGTCGCTGGAGCCGCTGGCGGCGGAGCTCCAGGCGCCCCTGGCGGATCTCATGGATCTCGTGGGCGCCCTCCAGCATCCGGACTACGACCCGCGCCGGGAGCATCACGGGCCGATCCTGCGCAAGAAGATGCGCGAGCTGGCGGACCTTCAGCCCGGCATGTGGGTCAAGGGCACGGTGCGCAACGTCGTGGACTTCGGGGCGTTCGTCGACATCGGCCTGAAGGAAGACGGCCTCGTCCACATCAGCCAGTTCTCGCGGCGGTACGTGCGGAACCCGCTCAAGTTCCTGCACGTCGGCGACGTGGTCGACGTGCGGATCGTCTCGATCGAGGCCGACAAACGCCGTATCGCCCTGACGCTGATTCCCGAGACGCCGCCGCCGAAGAAGACCGAAGCGAAACCGCCCGTCCGCCGCCCGCCGCGCGGGCCACGCCCGGCGGGTGCGCCACGGCCGGCCTCGCCCGGCCGTGCGGAATCAGGAGAAGCGGGTGGGGCGGCCTCGCCCGGCCGCGCGGAGGGCGGGGAGGCCGGTCTGCCACCGCCGACCGCTGTGCCACGGCCGGTCTCGCCCGGACGTGCGGAAGGCGGGCGTCCGCGTCCACCGTCCGACCAGCGCCGGCCGCCGCGTCAGGCGGCGTCGGGCGACCGCCGGCCTGCGCCGGCGTCGCGCGACGGCGCCGCCGCAGGACGCGGCGACAGGCCGCGAGGCCCGCGATCCGACCGCGGACCGCGCGACCGCCACTTCCGCTCCGGTCCGCCGCGCATCATCGTCTCGAAGCCCAAGACCGGACCCGATAACCGGCCGCCCGACGAGGCCGGCCGGCCTAAGATCCGCTGGGCCTATTACGAGTCCGACCCCAACGAAGAGGAATTCGAGGAGGTCGAGGCCGAGGTCGCGCCGGCCGCGCCGCCAGAGCCCCCCGCCGCCGAGAACGTAGACGGTGCGGCTGGGGCGGCAAGCCCGCTGGCAACCGCGGAGCCGGCCACACCCCTCGATGCCTCGCCGCCGGCAGTCGACGCGCCGACGATCGCGCCGGCCGACGATCCGCCTCCGGCCGAAACGCCCAAGGTCGAGCCGCCCGCGCCGCCCGAAGCCGGGCCGTCGCCGTAAAGGTGTGCCGCGGCATCCTTCGAGCCCGCCGCGAATGCAGGCCGCGGCAACGCCGCGGCGCAATGCCTTCGTCCGATCCCGCCGCGGGAGCGGCGGGATCGGATAAAGACGTCTCGATCAGCAGGAACGGAGGCTCCCGTGACGCGATTTCGTCTCATCGGCAACAACGGCTTCACCACCGAGGACTACCCGGAGCCCGAGGCCTGGGCGGGCGTCCTCGCGCGGGCGGACCTGACCGAATTCGAGTACTTCGCCGATCACCTCGAGCCGGTCCTTTTCCGCCGCGTGGTTCGCGAGGAATCCGAGTTCCTTCAGGCCACGCGCGAGGCCATGCGGGCCCACGGCCTCACCGCCTGGAGCGGCGCCACCGCCCGCGTCTCCTACCTCATGAACCTCATGAACCACCCCTACCCCGACATGCGGCGCGAGGCGATGGAGTGGTGCAAGGCGTTCATCGACCTCGCGCGCGCCCTGGGCGCCCGCTACATCTCCGGCCACTACGACGTGATGAGCAAGCGGGACCTCGCGGAGCGGTTCGACGTGGCCATGCAGCGGATCGTCGACGGCATGGTCGAGATGAGCCGCTACGCCGCCCAGGCCGGCCTCGAGGCCGTCTTCCTGGAGCAGATGCACCGGCCGCAGCTTCAGCCCAACACGATCGAGCGCGGCCACCAACTCCTCGACGCGATCAACCTCCAGAGCGCCGTGCCCGTTTGCATGCACCTGGACCTGGGACACGCCGCGCCGGTCTTCGACGACCCCACGCACGGCCCGCGAGACAAGGACCCGTACGCGTGGCTCGCCGAGCCGTGGGGCGAGAACCGCATGGTCCTCGTCCACGCCCAGCAGAGCGACCGCCTGGCCAGCCGCCACTGGCCGTTCACGCCTGAGTACAACGCCAGGGGTATTATCGACGTGCGTAAATGCATCGAGGCCCTGGCCGCGAGCGGCGTCGCCGAGGCGGTGATCTCGCTCGAGATCCTCTTCCCGCGCGGCACGCTCATCGACGAGATGGAGCCGAACATCGCGGCGTCGGCCGCCTGCTGGCGCCGCCACTTCGAAGCGCTCGGCTACCGCCGCGCCGCCGACGGGGCGTACGAGAAGCCGTAGCGCGCCTTCTGCATCATGATGCTCCGAGCCCGCCGCGGGAGCGGCGGGAGATCCGCGAGTCCGATGTCTCCCGCCGCTCCCGCGGCGGACTCGGATGAGGTAACGAGCTATGCGTGCCGCCGAAAGCAAGAAGCCCGACCCCAAGGCGCCGCCGCCCGCCCCGCCGCCGGACCTGCTCGCGGGCAAGGCCGCCCTCGTGACGGGGGCCGGCAGCGGCCTGGGCCGCGGCATCGCCTCCGGCCTTGCCCGCGCCGGGGCGCGGGTCGCCCTCGTCGACATCGACCTCCAAGCCCTCGGCGAGACCTGTGCCGCCGTCGGCAGGTCTGCCGGAATCGAGGCGTGCCTGACCGTCCGGGCCGACGTGACCGATGAAACGCAGGTGGCCGAGGCGTTCCGCCAGGCGGTCGACGCCTTCGGGGGCGTCGACATCTGCGTGCCGGCCGCCGGGATCGCCCCGGCGTTTCCGCTGATCGACTTCCCCGTGGGGCCGTGGCGCAAGGCACTCGAGATCAACCTGACGGGCTACTTCCTCGCGGCCCGCGAGGCCGCGCGGGTCATGACGAAGCAGGGCCGCGGCGGCAGCATCATCCTCGTCTCCTCCAAGAGCGGCCTGGAGGCCTCGAAGGCCAACTCGGCGTACAACGCCACGAAGGCGGGCGAGATCCACCTGGCCCGCGGCTGGGCCCTGGAGCTCGGGCCCGCCGGCATCCGCGTCAACGCCATCGCCCCCGGCAACGTCTTCAAGGGCTCAAAGATATGGAATGAAGAATACATCAAGACCTGCGCCAAGAAGCGCGGCCTCAAGCCCGAGGAAGTCATTCCGTACTACGTGGGCCTCACGGCCCTCGGCGTCGAGATCCAGCCCGAGGACGTGGCGAACGTGGCCGTGTGGCTCGCCAGCGACTTCGCCCGCACCATCACCGGCCAGGTCATCGTCTGCGACGCCGGCCAGGTCTTCGTGAGATGATTTGTGTAGGGTGGGTGCTCTGCACCCACCCGGACCGTGTAGGGGGCGTGCCCCGCACGCACCGGCCGTTGCCGTGTGTGCCGCGAAACGGCGGTGGGTGCACAGCACCCACCCTACGTAATGCGATTCGAAAGGGCCGTAATCAATGACTCGCTTGAGCGACTACCGCCACGCGACCGGTTCGTACAAGATTCCGCCCAGCAGCCGCGCGTGGAACCTCTACGGCGCGGGCCTCGAGAACCTGAGGCTCGAGACGATGCCGATGCCCGAACCGAAGGACGACGAGCTCCTCGTGCGCATCGACGCCGTCGGCATCTGCGCGAGCGACTGGAAGATGATCGCCCAGGGCGAGTCGCACGCCCGCATGAAGGGCCTGGACCTCAGGAACCACCCGACCGTGCCCGGCCACGAAGTCTCGCTGACGGCCGTGAAGATCGGCCGCGCCCTCCATGGCAGGTACAAGGTGGGCGGGCGGTTCTCGGTCCAGGCCGAGATTTACCTCAAGGGCGAGAACATCGCCTACGGCTACAAGATGCGCGGCGCCGACCAGCAGTACCAGACCATCGGGCCCGACATCTACGCCAACGGCTACCTCCTGCCGGTCGACGCGAAGCTCGGCTACGCCCAGGCCGCCCTGGCCGAGCCGTGGGCCTGCGTCTACCACGCCTACCATCACCACCGCCAGACGCACAGCGTGAAGCCCGGCGGCACCGTGTGGTACGTGGGCGCCGGGCCGCTGGGCCTGATGCACATCGAGAAGGGCATCCGCGACGGGGCCGGCGTTGTCGTGGTCAGCGAGATGAAGGCCGAGCGCCTGACGAAGGTCGAGAGCAGCCTGGGGGCCCTCGCGCGCGAAAAGGGCGTCAAACTCATCCTCGTGGACCTCTCGCGAGAGCCGATCGACACCGCCCTCACCAAGGGCAAGGTCGACGACATCCTCGTCCTGGCGCCGGTGGCCCGGGCCGCCGAAGACGCCATCACGTACCTCGGCAAGAACGGCTACCTCAACATGTTCGCCGGATTCGAGAGCCGCGACAAGGCCTGGATGAAGATGAACCTGAACGACATGCACTACGGCGGGTGGACGCTCATCGCCACCAGCGGCTCGCCGATCGAGGCCCTCCGCCAGGCGCTCGACGATGCCGCCGCCGGCCGCATCGACCCGAACAACTCCGTCGCGGCCGTCGGCGGCATCGACGCCGTCAGCGCGGCCGTCCACCACACGCACGAGGGCACGTACCCCGGGCGCATCGTCATCTACCCGCAGATCGAGCTTCCGCTGACGCGCGTTGAGCAACTCGCGCCCGACAGCCGGTGGACCCTGGCGGCCGAAGAGGCCCTGCTGGGCGAGCGGCTGCCGGGATAAGGCCGTGCCTCGTTTAGCCGCGGCCCGCGTTCAGCCGCGCCCGCATCGTTTAGCCGCGGCCGGTACGGCCGCGATTAGTGTCCGCCGCCGTTGACCCTTCGGCAGGCCGCGCCTACAATTTGCCGTTAGCGGCAACCGTGCCGCCATGGAACCGGGGGACCCTGCGCAACGCCATGTGTAAGCCGGCCCAATGTCGCTACCTCTCGCGCAGCTCACACCTGGTCCTGGCTATCACTCCCAGCGGGATGATCCGCGAGGTCGATCCGCGGCACTCCAGCACCCTCGGCCACGACTCCTCGGCCCTCCAGGGCCGGCCCCTGATGGACTTTGTGGCCCCCGGCCAGCGCGAGCACCTCCTGCGGGTCCTCGAGCGCGCCACCGAGAACGCCGCCGCCGTGTGGGAAGAACTGACGTTCCTGACGGCCGACGGCCGGCCGCAGATGATGCTCTGCTGTTTCCAGCAACTCGCCAAGACCGATCTGCCGCGCGGCGCCCTGCTGGTGACGGGCCTAGAGCTAGCCTCGCTGGCGTCGAACCTCCGGACCGAGGCCGCCGCGGTCCTCGGCCAGCTCGCCTTCCGCTGCCACGGCCCCGCCCACCGGCTGATGCAGGCCGTCGAGGCCATCCTTTCACAGTTCCCCTGGAGCGAGGCGGCCGAGCGCTGCCGCGCGGACCTCGACGCCCTGCTCGAAGCGCTCAGCCTGTCGGCCGCCTGGCCGCCCACGAGTGCCGCCGGCCAACCCGTCGACGTCATGGATGTCCTCGAAGGGACGCTCCGGCTGATCGACGGCGACCCCGACTTCGCGGGCCTCCGGGTCGCCCTGCGGGCCGACGCGCCGTGGACGTGGGCCAAGGTCCACCCGGTGGGCCTGGCGTTCGTGGCGCTGCACCTGGTGGCCAGCGCCGTCGACGCCACGCTGACGGCCGAGTCGCCGCAGCTCTTCATCGACGTGAACGTCGACGGCGACCGCGTGATCGTCGAGTTCAAGGACAACGGGCGCGGCCTCGACCGCGAGGAGATGAAGTGCGTCTTCGCCCCGTTCTTCACCAAGGGCCGCGCCGGCGTGGGCCTGGCGACGTGCGCCCAGATCGTCGACGCGATGGGCGGCACGATCCGCATGAAGAGCCGGCCCTCGCAGGGCACCACCATGGTCCTGACCTTCCCTGCCGCGCCGGCGCCGTCGGCATAGCATGCCAGCGGGAGCCTGCTGATTGGTGCGCGGCGGGTCTCCTGACCCGCCGCGCCACTACCATCGAGATAGACCGGGTGGCACGGCCACAGCCTGCCCACCGCGGCGGGCGCCATTGCGTGACCGTGCTCACTCAGGCGCGACGCACGGCCACCCAACAACGGGTGACCGTGCCACCCTCAAGACCCGTGCCCGGCCGTCCCCGAACTACCCGCTTGTTTGACCATGCCCAGCCCCCCATAATCAATGGATAGACCGCTGAGAGGGCACTCCATGACTCGTCGCTTATCACTAAGACGCCGCCCAAACCCGTGCGCGGTGGGTCGCCTGACCCGGCGCGCAGCAGATGTCACGCTGCGGTCAGATGACGCACGCGCGCGGCGGGTCGGGAGACCTGCCGCCCAAAGTGGCGCTGCAACACTGCTTGCCCTTGCGCTGGCGAGCCTGATCGCCGGCAGCGCCGCCGGTGCGGAGAACGCCTGGCTGCGGACCTCGGCCTATCTCGACCGCGATGTGTTGCCGCGCGGCGCCGCCTTTCGCGCCGCCGTGGTCCTCGACCTCGACAAGGGGTACCACGTCAACGCCAACCCGCCGACGCTGGACTTCCAGAAGCCGACGGTCCTCGCGCCGCAAACCACGCCGACCGTCCGCTGGGGCGGAGTCCGCTACCCCGCGGGCGAGGCGTTCACCGCCTCCTGGTCCGACGGCAAGCCTATCCGCGTCTACACCGGCCGCGCCGTCATCCAGGTCGAAGGCACGGCAGCGCCCGACGCGCCGCTCGGCCCGACCGTCCTCGTGTTCAAGCTCTCCTACCAGGGATGCGACGAGAACTCGTGCTTCCAGCCCGCCGAGCAGAGGGTGGAGTTGCCCGCCCGCGTTGTCGAGGCCGGCGCCGCTGCCGCCCCCGCCAACGCGGCGGTTTTCGGCGAGAGCCCCAGGCTGCCGGCGACCGCTCAGCCGGGGGCGGCTGGGCCGCAAATCCAGTTCGAGGGCGAGACGAACCTGGCGGCCACGTTCGAGCGGAGCCTCCTCCTTTACCTCGGCGCGCTTTTCCTCGGCGGCCTCCTCCTGAACCTGACGCCGTGCGTCTTCCCCCTCATCCCCATCACGATGACCGTCTTCGCGCAGCAGGGCGAGAAGCGGGCGCTCAGGGTGCTGCCGCTGGCGATCCTGTACGTGCTCGGCCTGGCCGTGACCTTCACTATCGTGGGCGTGGCGGCGGCCCTGGCGGGCAAGAGCCTCGGCTTCGTGCTCCAGCAGCCGGTCGGGGTGCTGGCGATCGTGATCATCCTGGCGGCGATGATGGCGAGCGCGTTCGGCGCGTTCGAGATCAGCCTGCCCTCGGGCCTCGCGGGCAAGCTCTCGGCCCGCCGCGGGCTTCTGGGCGCCGCCTTCATGGGGATGGTCATGGGGGCGGTGGCGGCGCCGTGCGTGGGACCGTTCCTCTTCGCCCTCATCACGTTTGTGGCGACGACGCGGTCGGTGCCGCTGGGGGCGGCCTCGTTCTTCGTGACGGGCCTCGGCCTGGGGCTGCCGTACGTCTTCCTGGCCATGTTCACGGGCCTGATCAACCGGTTCCCGCACGGCGGTGGGTGGCTGGTCTGGACGAAGCGCCTGCTGGGCCTCGCGATGGCCGGCCTCATCCTCTACTACGTCCAGCGGTTCATCGACGCGGGGTTCTTCTGGCTCCTGGTGCTCGCGCTCTTTGTCTTCGCGGCCGCGTACCTGGGCCTGGTGGAGGGCTGGTCGCGCCGGCCATTCACGCGGCGGTTCTGGGCCGCGCGACTCCTGACCGGCGCGGTCCTCCTGGCCGCGGGCATCGGCGTCTACGGGTGGGCGACGGCCGCGCGGCCGGAGGTCGAGTGGACCGCCTGGACGCCCGGCGCCCTCGAGAAGGCCGCGGCCGGGAAGAGACCCGCCCTCCTCTACTTCGGCGCCGACTGGTGCATCGCATGCAAGGAATGGCATGCGAGCATCTTTACGGACCCGGCGGCCGTGGCGGAGAGCAAGGATTTCACGCGGATGTACGTGGACGTGACAGAACTGGCCGAGGGGCCGAAGAAAGCGTTTGCCCAGAAGTACCAGGGGGTCAACCCGCCCGTGGTCATCGTGTTCGGACGCGGCGGCCAGATCGTGGCGGCCTATCGAAGTCCGCCCGGTACGGCCGCGTTTGTCGAAGGGCTGAAAAAAGCAAACGCCCCTGACACGCCGGCGCCAGCACGCTGATTGCTGCGCGGCGGATCTCCGGACCCGCCGCGCACGTGCGTTTCCAGGCCCATACATGCAGCGTGCTGCGCGGTAGGTCAAGAGACCCACGGCGCAGCGCCTCAAGGGGCCTCAGTGGTTTACTCATCCCACGCCGACCGCACCGTCTCGTCCTGGTGCGGCCGCTCGCTCTTCCACTGCTCCCAGATGCGGCGGAAGCGGCTGGCGTAGATCATCTCGAAGAGGTCGTCGCTGCCGGGGTAGCGGCGCAGGCACGCTTCGCGGAAATCCTCAATCTGGATGTCGATGTCGACCCGCGGCAGGCTGGAATGCAGGATCAGGTTCACGATGCGCTCGGACTCCCGCGCCAACTCATCGAGGCTCGCGCGCGTTTGTGCTTGCAGCGGACGTATCATTTTGCCTCACCCTCCTGCCCACCCGCACCGCCCATGCGGCCGATCGCATCGAAGTATCCCGCCACCGCGGGCCGCAGTCGCGGGCTCACCCGAGCCTCGCTCCCCTGGACCAGCCCCTTGGAGCCGTCGGACCCGCGCGTCACCTCGCCCTGAGCAGGCGAAGTCGCCGGGCCTTGAACCGGTCGAAGTATCTCGCCATGGCCCTCGCCGGCAGGGGCGTCAGCCGATGGCGGAAGCGGTACGCCTTCAGGTCCGTGGGCCGAAGCCTCAAACTTCCTCTGCCAGGATGTGATGAAGCGCCGAAATTCCGCATTGTTCATTCCCATGCGCTCGAGGAACGCACCACTCACGTCCCCCTCGCGGAGGCGATCCTCGGCCTTCTTGATTATTCGCTCCCGGGCACGCATGGAGTCAAGCACCTCGGGCGGGAATTCCTCGCTCGGCGTCCGCCTGGGCAGCACTGGCTCGCCCGCCGAGACGCGGCCGGCGGACTCGGCGGTTCCGCCCCCACCTTGGCCGACCTTGCCGCCGGTCGGCGCGGGCGGAGCGGCGGCGCCTTGAGCGCCGGGGTCCCCGCCTTGCATGTTCGGCCGGGCGGCATGCCCAGCGCGTCGTTCGCCGGGCATGGTGTCCCCTTCGCAGGTAACAGGCCCGCGCAACGGCGGCCCGCCACCAGGCGGGCAAACTGTGGGCATGCCACCCGTCTCTGGAGTGTCGTGCGGCCCACCCTCACGGCCAGACAAGACCGGCCGTGGCGCACGGTCGTCAGACGTCGGCGGCGGCGTGCTGCGGCTGGCGCCCTGCTCACAGGGAGCGCCGGGGCCGGCGGCACCGTTGCCCGGCGAAGCGGCTGCATCGGAGGCGAGCGCGGCGGCGAGGCGCTCGAACGTGGCGGCATCGGCCTTCAGCGCGCCCGTGAGGTCCCCTGGCGCACCACCGCTGGCGCCCGGCTCCACACGGCCGGACGAGGCGGGCCGTGGCACACCGCCACCGGCACCGTCACCCATGCCGAGCCGGGTGGCCTGCCCAGCGCGTCGTTCGCCGGGCATGCTGTGCCCGTCCCGGGAAACATGCCCTCGCAAGAGCGGCCCGCCCACGGGCAGGTAAACTGTGGGTATGCCACCCGCACGATTCGCGTCTTGCGAATTCTCATCACGGCCGAACAAGACCGGCCCTGGCACACCCCTCGAAAGCTCCGCCCCGTCCCGGATAAAGCCCGCTTCGGCGGCGGTCACCCATGGAGCAAACAAGATGCCCTGTGCAAACCAGGCCCCGGCCCCCAGCAGGAGGGCGGCGCTGGCGGCGGCCATGGCCGGGCGGCGCAGGGGCGACGGCGGAAGGAACATCCGCGGCTCGGCGTCGGCCAGGAGGCGCGCCGCCCGCCGGGCAAGCGCGGCCGCCAGGGTCCGATCCGCCAGAGGATCGCGCTGGAGCTCCACGAATGTGAGGAGGGCGTTCTTGAGTTCCGGCCGCTGCAACTCGATCAGCCGCGCGAGGTACAACGTCGAGGGCACTTTCATCCACGCGCCGCCAACGGCCGCGGCCACGGCGACGATGCCGGCCACCCACGCCGCGAGGTAGATGACGGGGCGGGCGCCGCCGGGGAAGCCGATGGCCGCGTCGGCCACCAGGAGGATCGCCAGCAAGACAAACGCCCCGGCCGTCGCCCACAAGGCCGCTGCCCCGGCCGCGCGGCGGCGCAGGGCCGACCGGACCGACGCGAGGAGACGCTCGACGAAACGCAGGGCGATACCCCTCTCGTGCCTGGGCGCCATCGGGACTTCCGTGGCAGGGGGAAACCGGTGCTTCCACGAGCGCGCAGCAGACGCGCCTGGTCTTCTTATCGGCACGCCGGGCAGGAACACTCAAATGCGAAATGCGTAATGCGAAGTGCAAAATGAACAGCAACGACTTTCTGGTTGAGAGCCGCCCGAACGTCGGCTATTCTTGTGACCCAAACTCATGGGCGTCCGGCGAGCCGCACGCGCCGCGGCTTCGAGGAGTCGAGACATGGAACTGAAAGCCTTCCTGGCAACGTTCGCCATCGTCTTCCTGGCCGAGCTGGGCGACAAGACGCAACTCAGCGTCCTCCTGTTTGCCGCCAAGAGCGGGAAGACGACATTCCCGTGGGACGTCTGCCTGGGGGCCTGCCTCGCCCTGATCACAACCACCATCATCGCCACGGTCCTGGGCTACTTCGGCAAGATGGTTGTCCCCGAGAAGGTGCTCCATTTCCTGGCGGCCATCGGGTTCATCGCGATCGGCATCTGGATACTGGTGACGAAATCCTGAGGGAGGGGCGGATGGCCGTCTGTCACGTGTGCAGGAAACGGTACTGGCTGCGGCCCTTGAACCGCCGCCTGGCGATCCCGGAATACCGGGCGGTGATCGGCTTCTGGCCGTGGGTCCCGATCCGCGTGTGCGACCGGTGCGTGGCGGCCCATGACCGCAACTTCAAAGAACGGCTGGCGCTGCTGGCGCCCGACGTCATGGAGAACGACGAGCCCGTGGCCCAGCGCGTCTGCCTGGCGTGCGCGGCCACCGAATCCGATGGTTCGTGGCAGGAGGCCGCCAAGTGGGTCGACGCCGCCGGCCACCCGGCCCGCCGCGCGAAGTTCCACCTGTGCCGCCGACACGCCGATCTGCCGTACGCCGACGGGATCGTCGTCTCGACGAACCTGGCCGACGCCCAGCGCCTGGGGGCGGTGCTCGACGAGCTGCCGACCGTCGGCGGCGAGATCCTCGAGCGCGTGGAAGGCTGGCGGCCCCCCGCCGGCCGCGGGCCCGCCGGGGCGCTCGACTTCACCCCCGACCACCGGCACGTGGAGGCGGCCGACACGGCCTTCCGGTTCTGGCAGGAGGCGCCGCCGGGCCTCGACGCCAAGGCCGCGTGGCTGGGGCCCATCCGCAAGGACTACCGGCTGAGGTATCGCCTGGACTTGGTGCGCGACATGATCGACGGGCGGCGGGAAACGCTGACCGTCATCCGCACGGCGTCGGACCGCTATGCGACCTACCGGACGGTCGCGGCCGCGCCGCGCGCGTAACGCTTGCCGGGTTTACTACTACAACGCCACCTGACCTCGTGCGCGGTGGGTCTCCTGACCCACCGCGCGGCAATTGCTCCCCAGCGGCGAGATAACGCATGTACGCGACGGGTCGGGAGACCCGCCGCGCGAAGGGGGGTTGTAGTATTACGTTCCTACGCCATGTGCACGGCGAACGCAACGACCTTCGGCTTGGCGATCCGCTCGTAGTCGCGCCACGACATCAGGACGGAGTCCTGGTGGTTGCCGGCGGGGACGAGCACCTCCTCCTGCGACGCCAGGTGCTCCTCGACACATGTCTCCATGCCATACTCGGCGCCGAACGGCGGCATCGCCCCGATCTCGCAGTCGGGGAAGAGCCGGGCGATCTCGTCCTCGGTCGCCAGGCGCAGGTCCTTGAGGCCCATCATTTCCTTGAGGCGGTCCATCCGCAGCACGTACGTGGCCGGGAGCACGCACATGTGGAAGCGGTCGCCGGTCTTGAGGACGACGACCTTGGCGACCTCTTCGCCGGTGATGTGCTCGGCCGCCGCCACCTCCTGGGCCGTGTACCGGGCCGGATGGTGGCGCAACTGGAACTTGACCTTGTGGCCCTTGAGGAACTTGACGACATCCATGGCTCGCCTCCTTTGCCCCTCCGTGCCTCGCCGTCTTCTTCAATCTGAAATCACTTCCGCCGGATGGGTGATGCGGCCGGTGACGGCGCTGGCGGCCGCCACGGCCGGGTTCGCCAGGTACACCTGGCTCTTCGGATGGCCCATGCGGCCGGTGAAGTTGCGGTTCGTGGTGGCCAGCGCGACCTCGCCCTCCGCCAGGATGCCCATGTGCCCGCCCAGGCACGGCCCGCACGTCGGCGGCGAGACCACCGCCCCGGCCTCCATGAAGATCTTGAGATATCCTTTGCGCAGGGCCTCGCGCTCGATCGTCGGCGTGGCCGGGAAGATGAGGCACCGCAGGCCCTTCGCCACCCGGCGGCCCTTGAGGATGCGGGCGGCCGCCGCCAGGTCGCTCAGCCGCCCGTTCGTGCACGAGCCGATCACCACCTGGTCGATCCGCACGTCCTTCAGTTCCGACACCGGCCTGGTGTTCTCCGGCAGGTTCGGGCACGCGACGACCGGGTCGAGGCCCGTCACGTCCCACTCCAGCGTGGCGGCGTACGTCGCCCGGGCGTCGCTCTTGTAGTAGACCGGCTCGCGCTCGAGGCGCCCGCGGACGTAGCGGCGCGTGATGCGGTCGGGCGCGATGATGCCGTTCTTCGCCCCCGCCTCGATCGCCATGTTGCACATCGACAGGCGGTCGTCCATCGGCAGGCCCTGGATGACCGGGCCGGTGAACTCCATCGCCTTGTAGAGCGCCCCAGAGACGCCGATCTTGCCGATCGTGTGGAGGATGAGGTCCTTGCCCGTGAAGAACTCGCCGCGCGTGCCGGTGAAGGTGAACTTCATCGACTCGGGCACCCGGAGCCAGACCTTGCCGATGGCCATGGCGGCCGCCAGGTCGGTCGACCCCACGCCGGTGGCGAAGGCGCCGAGGGCGCCGTAGGTGCAGGTGTGGCTGTCGGCGCCGATGACGAGGTCGCCGGGGCCGACGACGCCCTGCTCCGGCAGCAGGGCGTGCTCGACGCCCATCTCGCCGACCTCCCAATAGTGCGTCAGGCCCTGGGCGTGGGCGAAGTCGCGCAGGACCTTCGCCTGCTGGGCGCTCGGGATATCCTTGTTGGGCGTGAAGTGGTCGGGTACCAGGGCCACGCGCGTCGGGTCCCAGACCTTCTCGATCCCCGCCTCGGCGAACTCCCGGATGGCGATGGGCGCGGTGATGTCGTTGCCGAGGGCGATGTCGACGCGCGCGGTCACGAAATCCCCGGGCTTGACGGCATCGCGGCCGACGTGGGCGGCGATGATCTTCTCGGTAATGGTCATGCCCATGGCCAGTTCATCTCCGGGCAAACTCATACGAACGCGGCGATGCCGCGTCAAATGACTAATGTCTAAGGACTAATGCCTAATCAAACGACAATGCCTATTGAGTTTCGCAAAAGTAAAGTACCCCAGGATGCCGATCTATGATGCATGAGACCACACGGTTCTGCGAAGACGTTGGAGCGGCGACGGCGGCGGGCCGTCGAACTCCTGAAGACCGGCCTGACGATGGAGGAAGTCTCACACCACGTCGGGACCTCGACTGCCTCCGTCTCCCGCTGGAACCAGGCGTTCCAGGAAGGCGGGGCCAAGGCGCTCCGGGCCAAGCCCGTTCCCGGACGGCCCCGCAAACTCCGGCCGGACGACTGTCGCCGGCTGCTGGAACTGCTGTTGAAGGGGGCGCTGGCCTACGGCTATCCCAACGAGCTCTGGACGCTGAAACGCATCGCCCGGGTGATCCGGCGGGAATTCGCGGTGCATTATCACCCCAACCACGTCTGGCGTCTGCTGCGGGGGTGCGGGTGGTCCTGCCAGGTGCCGGAGCGGCGGGCGGTCCAGCGCAACGAGGAGGCCATCGCCCACTGGAAGCGTTACCAGTGGCCCCATATAAAAAAAGGCGCGCGAACTTGGGGCCCACACGGCTTTCCTCGATGAAAGCGGCTTCTTGCTCATCCCCACCCGCCGGCGAACCTGGGGACCGCAGGGAGAAACTCCGACCGTCCCCTACAGCTACAAGCACGATCGCATCTCGGCCCTGGCGGTCCTCACGGTCTCCCCGGTGCGCCAACGCATCGGTCTGTATGCCCGGTTCCAGCAGGAGAACTTCAAGGCCGTCCACGTGGCCCCCTTCCTTCGGAACCTTCTCGGTCACCTGCCAGGGCCGGTCATCCTGCTGTGGGACCGAGGCCAGATTCACAAAGGGCCGGCCATTGAGCGGGTTCGGGCGGATTATCCACGCCTTACAACCGAGTGGTTCCCCCCGTATGCCCCGGAACTCAACCCCGCCGAGCAGGTGTGGAACGAGTTCAAGGGCCACACGGCCAACAGCGTGCCGATGGACAAGCAGGATATCCGCAACAGTCTTCATGCCAACACCCGTCGGGTCCGCCGCTCGCAGGACAAGCTGCGTTCTCTCATTCTGGCCTCGGAACTGCCGTCGCCGTTTGACTAGGCATGTGTTACATTACTTTTGCGAAACGCAATAATGGGGAAGGCGACCTTCACGCCGCTGCCTGGATCGTTCCAGGCGGTGATCGACATCGAACGCCGCCAGGCGCCGCCGTGCATCGGCAGGATGTACGCGGCCCGATCGGAGCTCGACAGCCCGATGGCGCTGCGCGCGCCGAAAGAACCGGTCTGGTTCATCCGATCCAACAGCACCATGGACGAGTTACCGGGCTGCGGCGGCTTGGGCGGACCCGAGGCGGGCCAGTTCTTCCACTCGGTCGTTTTCTTGGATACGTAAGAAGCGAGTCCGCTGGTTTCGATGCCGCCGGTCAGGAGAGGGCTTCCACCACCGCCGAAACCGCTAAACATGTAGCGATAGCTGTCCGGCGTCCATCCTGTGGCGAGATCCAGCACGAGGAAGTCGTGGCCGTCGGTCATGGCGGCGAAATCAAATTCCTCGGTGATGACCGCATACGCCAGACCGTTGTCCAGTTGCACGCGCCAGACGTATTCGCCGGCGGGGGCAAAGCGGTATCGTGCTTCGTACGTGATGCTGGCCGGTCCTTCCTCGACGATGCGGAGCTGATACGAGGAAATCTTGCGCGGGGTCTCGAAATGCGAGCCGCCGATCCAGCCGTGCCCCTGTTGCTTGAAGCCCGCCAGCGGTGCGGGGACGGTGGCAGCGGCAGCCGGTTCGGGCAGCTTCTTCTCCTGAGGAGCCGGAACCCGTATCGCCACGCGTTCGTTGGCGATCTCCAGGAACTCGCCGGCCTTGTTGACGCTCAGACGGCTGTTCTCACGCGAGCGATCCGCATCGGCCCGCTGAAGCTTGTACTGCACCGTCTGTCCCTTGGGCAACTCCGCAACGAACGAGAGCACACCAACCTTGATCTGGAATGGCACGGCCTTGCCGTCCGGCCCGAGCAGGACCTGGTTGCCCGGCGGGAACTGCGCCAGGTCCAGCCGATACTGGACGAGTTCCGGGCCCCAGGCCCGGTACCCGTAGTCGGTTAGCTGAATGACGCCGCTCGCGGGGACCACCGCCCGCTCCGGGCCGACCGCGAGAGCTTGACTTCCTGCGAGCAGACCCCGACGACCAGCAGGCATATCACAGCCGTGCGCGTGCGTAGCATCTCATCCTCCGTTCCAGTAGGGCCCTAGTGCTCTGTCAGCCGTCCATTGATGGATAAAGCCTCCGCAGCCTTATCCGCGCATCCGCCGTGGTGAACTGCCAGTTCGCCTTCGTCGCGGCCGCGTCGCGGGCCGTTTCCCATGCCTTGACCTCGCGGCGGAGGTCGTGAACGTTGTCGATCCGTCGCGACAGGCACTGCCGGACCAAGATGCCAAGTTCGATCTCCGCCATGTCCAACCAACTGCCGTGCTTGGGCGTGTAGTGGAACTCGAACCGCTCCGCCAGACGCTTGGCCTCCGCCGGCTCGAACGCCTCGTACAGCGACGCCGGCGAGTGCGTGTTCAGGTTGTCCTGCACCAGCACGACCACCTCCGCCTCCGGGTACCTCTCGTCGGCGATCTTCCGAAGGCATTCGGCGTAATCCTTCCTCGTGCGCCGATCCGTCACGTCCACGTCGCGCTGCCCGGCCAGCGGCTCGAACATCATGAAAAGGTTCGCCACGCCGTTGCGTACGTATTCGTAATCATAGTGCGCCACGTGCCCCGGTGCGGCCGGCACGGGCGCCGCCACTTCGCCGATCAACTGCTTGCTGGTCTCGTCCAGGCACACCACCGGCCGTTTCGGATCGTACGGCCGTTTGTACACCTCCAGCACATCTTCCATCTTCCAGACGAACTCGGCATTGGCCTTGGGCGGAATGCACCACTGTTTGCTCAGCCAAGGCTTAAGTTCGTTTTTTTGAGCGCCTCCCGCACGGTCTCATACGACAGATGGTCGACCTCCTCCAACTGAACCATGCGCTCGGCCAGCAATCGCAAGGTCCAGCGGCTGCGACCTTCCGGGGCCGAGCTGCACGCCAAGGCAATCAGGTGCGCTTCGCCGTCTCCATCCAACTTCCGTGCGTACTGGCGGCGGGGCTTGCGACGTTCCAACGCCGCCTCCAGGCCGTCTTCCACAAACTCCTTTCGCACCCGCTCGACCGTAGCTGTGCCGACGTCTAACCCCTCGGCGATGGCGTCATCGTGCCACGCCGGGCCGCCCTCGCCGGCGTCGGCCTTCAGGAGAATCCTCGCGTGCACCAACTTGCGAGCGGCCGCCTTGCCGCGAGAAACCATCTCCCGCAACATTTGTCGTTCCTCTTCCGTCAGCGTCACGATATACTTCTTCTTCATGGCGGGCCTCCTTGCCTGGGTCATGACTATCCCATCGGCAAAGAGCCCCCCAATTATTCATCATTTAACGGCTGACAGAGCACTAGGCGTAGAGCATGTTCTGGTGGGGCATGAGGTCCGGCGCGTTCTTCTCGTTGCCCGCCAGGGCCTCGGTGCCGAAGTAGCCGCTGGCGCGCTGGCCGACGATCGACGGCTCGAGCCAGAGTTTGGCCTCGGCGATGAGTTGGGGGTCGTCCAGAAGAAACGCCATGGCCGCGTAGCCACGGAGCCAGTACGGCACCTCCTCCCAGAAGCAGCCGCCCTTGCCGTCGGACTTCAGCCAGGCGTTGTCGGCCTTGTTCAGGAAGCCGCTCACTTCGCCCATGTGGCCGATGTACCCCTCGGCCTCGAGTTCAAGCTGTTGGCGCACCCACCCCTGCGGCTTGACGGTCCCCGTGGGCAGGCGGATGAACGGGCTCGGCAGAAGCGGCGGCCGATTGCCGGGGTAGTACGGATTGAACTGGCTGGTGTCCGGCCTCTGGACCACCGTGACCTGCGTCTCCTGCGCCCACGCGGAACCCGCCAAGAGCACCACCGAGAGAACCTCCACACTCGCCTTCAGCTTCATCACCCATGCTCCTTGAACAAACCGGCCTGGAATCGCGGGCATCCTCCATCCTGAGACGTATCGGCGCCGGCGGTTGCCATATAAGACGTCCGCGCCAAACGACGAAGCCGCCGACACTAATAGAACCATCAGCCCCCCAAGGCAGGCACCGAGGCTGGCCGTTTCAGCACGACTACGGTCTCCTTTCATGCCACAGCCTTCGTGCCTGCTTGAACACCTCAACGCTTGTCGGCGACACGGTCCCTTCCTGGTAGATCTCCAGGTTGAAGATCGGAACGTTCCTAAACTTCGCGAACTCACTCAGGACAGTGGCCAACTGCTCCGCCGACCACTGCGGTTTGCCGAGCTAGTGCTCGGTCAGCCGTCAACTGATGGGTGGCATGGTCACCCGACGTTGGGTGACCATGAGACAGTTCGCATCACATGGCTACGCAAAGGCGCGTGGCCATACCACCCGGCTATCCATCCGTTCAGGCTTGACAGAGCACTAGGTATCCTTGCGGGCGTGCACCCAATCGCCCTCGGTGATCAGCGTGGCGCAGGCCTGAAGGCCCTGGTACGAGCCGGCCGTGTAGCGCCCATCGCCGCCGACAGGAACCAACCCTCCCACGCCGGCATCCCGGAAGCCTTCGCCGCAACAGAAGTCCTGGAACTCGGTCGGCGACGGAAGGATCCACGGGTTGTCTGTCAGGCTCTGGAAGGAGCGACGGCAACTCTCCGGAGGTTCCGTGCTGGCGGGTGAAACCTCGAATCAGCCGCCTGCCACGCGCCACGGTTCGGCCCCGCCCTTTACATTGTGTCCGCCGCCATGCTCATGCCCGGCCTGTGCTCCTGATGCTCTGCGGGAATGCCGTACTGATGTGTCCGGGAATCCTCAAACAGAAAGACCCGCGGCGGCCAGTAGCTGAACAAGGCAAATGCCGCCGCCATGACAATCAACCCGATCACCGCACCCCTACGCACCGTTGTCCCCATGTCGGCTGCCGCCAGGATCCTGTAACTGGCCCATTGTCCGATTCCCACGGCCAGGAGGAAGATCAGGATATCGAGAGCGACGTGGTGATGTCCCAGAACGGCGGCGTAGCCGTAGAAGAGCACGGCCATCGCGACCGGCATGGAGAACAGGCCGAGGCACTTGCCCACCCAGAAGTTATTCACCGACCGCCTGAGGGCAAGATACTCCAGCATCGCATACAGAACCCCTGGCCAGAAAGCCAGCTTGAAGTGCTCCCAGACGCTCTCGTTCACGGGAGCGAACCAGGCGCTCGGCCGCCAATGACCGGTCCAGTCAAACGCTGAGTGCAGAGCGGAACCCGCCAGGAAGATGACGGCAACGCCGGCCAGTTCGCACCGCAGTGCCGTTCTGTTGGCCATGACTTACGCCTCAACCACCGATCGGCTGCTCCCATGTCGCGAACCGTGTGCCGGAGCTCCGGCGCTCCCGGCGCCGGACGATGTGGCCGCACGTCGCCAGGCGCGTATAGACTACCATGAGGCGCCCGCAACCGCAATGACGGCATTGAGGCGCCCCACCCCTGTTCGGCTCAAACGATCTGAGGTCCGATGGTCGCCGGGCTGGGGACGCCTGTCTGAAAATGTGCCTTCAGGCCAACAGAGCCGGGCTACTCCGTACCCTGGATTTTTCACTTGCACATTCGTGCCACTGTAGCCAAAATGTAGCCAAATTGTGGTCATCATGGTCACCATGGTCACCATGGTGATCACGAAAAAGGACTGCTAGACCGTTGTGGTGGCGTAAGTTGCGTGTTTTCAAGAACTTACGGAAAATGAGCTCGTCGGGCTCATAACCCGAAGGTCGCAGGTTCAAATCCTGCCCCCGCTACCATGTATATATGCGACCGTCCTTCGGGACGGTCGCTCTATTTATATCACCATGCGTCTTAGACTGGTGCGTTCGCCGCGCACGTCAGGAGCTCGCTGTCTATCCGTTGGCCGCTGGCCCTTCCGAGTACTCCGTCCGCCTTATTCTACAAGTACCTCGTTCCCTGTTCGCCCTGCTCTTCACCGCCGCGATTGAGGCCTTCCAGCCGGAAAGGACGGCCTCACCCCATGCCCGCCGGTCCAGGCCGGTGCTTCCCCCTGCGGAGCGGGGGGTGAGGAGAGGGGTAACATTTTCGCTGTGGCATAAGGGTGGCAGAATCTCTGTGGCACAGCAATGCGTTCGACACTATAAAGAGGCGGCAGGCGGGTCGATTCTTGACCGTCGCCGGAAGCCTTGAGCGATACAAGACGAGGATGGAATGGGGCGGCAGAACGCGGACCCGGAGCAACCGGATCGCCAGGTGCTCGCACTCGGCGAACACCTCCACAAGGATATCTTCGACGAGGCCATCCCCCTGGCCAACCAGACCGAGTTTACGCTGACGGGAGCGGTCTACTCGCGGTCGCCGGTACACCTGGACTACGCCCGGCGAGCCTTCCGCGTCGGCAACTAGTACTTGAATCGCGGGTCCACGGGCGCGATGGTGGACCGCCAGCCGTTCGGCGGATTCCGGATGAGCGGCATCGGAACCAAGACGGGCGGGCCCAACTACCTCTTGTTTTTCGCCGACCCGCGCTCGGTCACCGAGAACACGATGCGCCGCGGCGTGGTGCCGGATCTGGCGAAGTGAGCGATCCACGGGGCGGGACAAACGCGGCGGGCAGATTTGCCTGCCCCGCAAGAAGCCAAGCGGCGCTGTAGTGCCAAGGAGGTTCGAAAAATGCGCAGAGTTCTCTTCGTGGAGCGTGCGGTGGCCGTGCTCGTCGTGGCCTGTGCGGTTTCGGTTGCCGGCGCCGAGGTAAGACTGCCCGGTGCGGAAAACACCCTGTCGCTGGCCGGGACGTGGCAGTTCAGGCTGGATGCGGAAGGAAAAGGGGTCGCCGAGAAGTGGTTCACCCGCACGCTGGAAGAAACCGTCAGGCTGCCGGGCACGACCGATGAAAACCAGAAGGGCACGAAGAAGGATGAGCGGTGCGAGGATCGCCTCTCGCGCGTCTACTTCTGGAAACGCCCGGCCTGGTATCGGCGCGAGGTGACGATCCCCGACGCCTGGAAAGGCAAACGGATCACGCTCCTCCTGGAACGCACCAAGAACACGCGGGTCTGGGTGGATGATACCGACTGCGGCACGCAGGACAGCCTCAGCGCCCCGCAGGTCTTCGACCTGGGGGCCGCCATGACGCCCGGCCGACATGCCCTGACCCTGCTGGTGGACAATTCGAAACTCCCGCCCGTCGGCGCGGCCCACGCCTTCGATGAGCGGACGCAGACCAATTGGAACGGCGTCGTAGGAAAGATGGAAATCCGTGCCACCGACCCCGTCTGGCTGGAGGACGTCCAGGTTTACCCGGACGTGGAGAAGAAGAAGAAGGTTCGCGTCCGGGCCGTGGTGGGCAATCGGACGGGGCGGACCGTTGACGCGGTTCTGGCGCTGAAGGCGAACAGTTGGAACACCCCCGCGGCCGCCGAGTTTGCCCCCGCGACGGTCCCGGTCCGCGCGACCGGCCCGGAGGCCACGGCCGAATTCGACTATGCCCTGGGCGACGCGGCGCCGCTGTGGGACGAATTCTACCCGGCGATGATCCGGCTGACCGTTACGCTGGAGGCCCGGGCGGAGGCGGAGCATTTCAAGGACACGAAGGCCGTGGACTTCGGCCTGCGGCAGTTCGCCGCAAGGCGCAACCAGTTCACCATCAACGGAAGGCCCACGTTCCTGCGCGGCAAACTTGACTGCTGTATCTTCCCGCTTACCGGCTATCCGCCGATGGACAAGGCCGGGTGGCTGCGGGTCCTGGCGACCGCGAAATCCTACGGCATCAACCACTATCGTTTCCACTCCTGGTGCCCGCCGGAAGCCGCCTTCGAGGCCGCTGACGAACTGGGGCTTTACCTCCAGCCGGAACTGCCCAACAAGGCGACCGCGTTCCAGAAGCCCGAGCACGGCGGATACCTCCGCCTGGAAGGCGAACGCATCTTCAGGGCCTACGGCAACCACCCGTCCTTCGTGATGTTCACGCTGGGCAACGAACTCGGCCGCAACGAAGCCATGTTCGAGATGGTGCGGCATTTTCGCCAGACGGACCCGCGCCACCTTTATGCCCAGGGATCGAACAACCTTCACTGGCAGCCTGCCCTTGCCGAGGGCGACGACTTCTGGGTCACCTGCAAGACCGACAAGGAACACCCGGTGCGCGGCTCTTTCTTTCAGGGCGACTATCCGACGCCGCACATCGAGCACCGGCCGCCATCGACGATGGTGGATTTCAGCGAATCGATTGCCGGCGTTCCCGTGCCGGTAGTCGGGCACGAGATAGGGGGATTCCAGGTCTTCCCCGATTTCCGGGAAATCCCCCGGTACACCGGCGTTTTGAAGGCCCGCAACCTGGAAATCTTCCGGGACCGTCTGGCCGCCAAGCAAATGCTCGACCAGGCCGACGATTTCGTCCGCGCCTCCGGCGCCCTCTCCATCATCTGTTACCGCGAGGACATCGAAGCGGCGCTGCGCACGCCCGGCCTGGGCGGCTTCCAGTTGCTCGACCTTCAGGACTTTCCCGGCCAGGGCACGGCCCTGGTGGGCATCCTCAATGCGTTCATGGAATCCAAGGGCCTGATCGCCCCCGAGGCCTGGCGGCAGTTCTGCTGCGAAACGGTTCCCCTGCTGCGGATGGAAAAGTACACGTGGACCACCGACGAAACCTTCACCGGCCGGATACAGGTTGCCCATTACGGCCCCGCCGACCTGCCGGACGCCCGCGTCGCCTGGACCGTGAGAGACGACCAGGGGCGGACCGTCGCCTCCGGCTCTCCGGCGCCCGTCACGATCGAGCAAGGGAAAGTCTTCGATGTCGGCGTGCTCAGTTTCTCCCTGGCCGGGGCGAAGGCGCCCCAGAAACTGACCGTCGAGGTGGCCATCCAGGGCACGCCGTTTGTCAACCGGTACGACCTCTGGGTCTATTCGCCGAAAGTGGAGACCACCCCGCCGGCGAGCGTGCAGGTTGTCCGCACGCTTGACCCGGCAACCGTGAAGCATCTCCAGGAGGGCGGCAGGGTCCTGCTGCTCCCCAACCTCGCGGACCTCAAGCACAGCCTCAAGGGCGCCTTCCAGACGGATTTCTGGTGTTTCCCCATGTTCCGCCGTGCGGCTGAGAGAAGCCGCATCGAGGTCGCCCCCGGCACGCTGGGCATTCTATGCGATCCGAAGTGCCCCGCCTTGGCCGAATTCCCGACGGAGTTCCACAGCAACTGGCAGTGGTGGCACCTGGTCAAGAACTCCCGGCCGATCATCCTCGACGAAACGCCGGCAACGTTTCGCCCCCTGGTCCAGGTGATCGACAACTTCGAACGCAACCACAAACTCGGCCTCGTCTTCGAGACCAGGGTGGGCAAGGGCGGGCTGCTCGTCTGTGCCATCGACTTGCCCGGCCACCAGGACAAACCCGAGGCCCGACAGCTTTACCATAGCCTGCTTCGATACGCCGCTTCCGACGCCTTCGCGCCCGCGACAGAACTAGATATCGACTTGCTGAACAAGATGCTTTCCACGTCCTCTGCGTTCCCACGAGAAGCGCGGGAACGACCTGACCGCCACGAACTCACCCACCTTCGATGAAAAAGGAGAATCACGAATCATGAAAAGAGCCTCCATGAAACCCGTCCTCACTCTTCTCACCGCCCTGTTATCAGCACTGCTGACATCCGCCGTCGCCGCGGTAATACGCCGGCGGCGTGACGCCCGCGGCGTCGCAGAATATGGCGAATATGGTGACGCAATCAATCCCGTAAGAAGCGTCAGCGGTTAGCCTGCTTGAAGGAACGCGAGGTGTCCTGCTCCTGTCGCGTGGCGATGGGAACGTACCCGATCTCATATCCCTTGGGCGGGGTGACGATCTGACCGGGGTCCAGATCGGCAAGTCTGCCGACGGTGGGCGGAGCGAGATAGTCACGGTCCTTCGTCCAGGCGCGATGCAGTTTCTCGACCTTCGCCTGCATCTTCTCGCGCTCCTCCTTGGTCAGATCGGCTTTCAGCAAGGCCGGTTGGTCGGCAAAACGATACCAGTAATAAGTCACCGCACTGCCGTCGCCGACATGCGCCTTGAATGGTCCGGCGACCGGACCGGGCTTCTTGAACGCGCTCTCGGGAGCCTCAGGTGTGTCGTAGGGCTCGGGCGGTTTCTCCTTGGGCCGATCAAAGCGCACCTTGGCCAATCCCGACGCGGTCGGCACCTCGGTGGGTTTGACCGCGACCCACTGGTTCTTCTTTCCGTCATTCTGGAGGTGGAAATATTCCGGAAGCACCACGCGGGAACCATTCGGCATGTTGACCTTCGCAACGAGCTGCTCGTTCCACTTGTAACCGTAGGTCGTGGGGTCCGGCGCAATCGGTTTGGCGAAGGAGTTCCACGCCATCGCCACCTTCTTTTCCTTCGGCGTCTTCTCCGCGTAGATCTCCCAAGTCGAGCCGCCGTTGGCGC